>JACYYK010002922.1_pt1 | contig 45395 bp, 43 predicted proteins | sample 8236871 | NCBI WGS metagenome assembly JACYYK01 (sample SAMN14103087, study PRJNA606662) | landfill metagenome | isolation source: landfill solid waste inoculated with endophyte fungus Paravalsa indica | place: India:New Delhi, Okhla landfill site | collected 2017-11-05 | reverse complement strand
GCGTCCTCGTCTGAAATTTCAGCACCAAATTCGTCTTCCATTTCTAAGACTAATTCAACAAAGTCAATTGAGTCTGCATCAATATCTTTTGTTAAGTTAGTTTCACCAGTTATACTAGCTGGATCTAATTCAAAATGATCAGCAACTAATGTGATTACCTTATCTAAAATTTCCTGTCGTTCCATGATAACTACTTCCTATTCTTAAATCATTTATCCTAAGCGTATCTTATTTTTATCGCAACGTCTAATCTACTCAGCCGATTTTGACAAATCAGACTTATGCTCTGCAACAAATGCCTCTGTCTTTGAAACAAGGTCAGTTTCTAACATAGTATGTATCTGTCCCATTGTGTTGGCAACTGCACTAGGCCCAGCCGAACCGTGAGTTTTAACAACTGGTGCTTTAACTCCAATAACGACTGCTCCACCATGTTGCGAATAGTCTAACTGTGACTGAATGTCTTTCATGGCTGGTTTCAACATTAATCCAGCTAATTTAGTTTTGACATTACCGTCTAGAATAGCATGCTTAATTAAGCGTAGCATTGCAAGAGCTGTTCCTTCAGTTGCCTTCAAAGCTGCATTACCTGAAAATCCATCGGCAACCACAACATCTGCTGGACCTTGTAGCAGGTCACGAGATTCTACATTTCCTACGAAATTCAAATAAGACTGTGATGCACCATGCTTTAACAGTTGATGTGCTTCTTTATGAATTGGATCACCCTTATCTTCTTCGGCACCATTATTCAATAATCCAACACGCGGATTATCATACCCTAGAACCTCTTGCGCATAGAATGAGCCTAAAATACCATATTGATATAAATGAGTTGAGCGGTTTTCAGCATTCGCACCAACGTCCATCATAGCAAAGGCATCATGTGGACCATCAAGCGCTGGTAAAACTGTCAATAGCGCTGGACGGTCAATGCCGCGTATCCGACCTACCGTGAAAATACCGACCGCTAGTAAGGCACCAGTATTTCCGGCTGAAAAGATCGCTTCTGCTTCCCCATCTTTAACAGCTTGTGCTGCCATAACTAAAGAGCTTTGCTTTTTACGACGAATGGCTTTAACTGGTTCTTCACCCATCTCTACGACTTCATCAGATTGTATTAACGTCAAACGTTCTTCATTTTTCACTAATGGCTTTACTTTATCTAATTGACCAAATAGCAAAAATTCTGTATCCGGCATTTTATCACGTGCTTGTTCAATACCAGCTACGATTGCTTCGGGTGCATTGTCTCCACCCATTGCATCAACAGCAATTTTATACATAATTGACTCCCTCACGGATTTATTTCTTTTTATAATTGCAATACTATAAAATGTAACACATTTTATCTTTCTGGTAAAAATATAAAGTAACTTTTAATCAAAATTACGATATCGACCCATTGTTTCTGATAACATTTCAGCTAATCCGGCCATTTCTGGTGATTTATCCCAATCAGGCTGTGAAACAATTTCAATCGCTTCTTCCTGGGCAACGTTCATCATAGCCAAGTCAGCAATGGGGTCACCAACTCTAAACTCTGGTACACCTGATTGACGATTTCCTAAAACATCACCTGCACCACGTAATTCTAAGTCCTTTTGAGCTAAGACGAACCCGTCGGTCGTCTCAACCATCGCTTCCATACGATCAATACCATACTGAGTTTTGGGGTCGCTTATTAAGAAAGTATATGCTTGCCGTTCACCACGCCCAACTCGACCACGTAATTGATGCAGTTGCGATAAGCCAAATCGATCAGCATCCAGAATCAACATCATGGTTGCATTTGACACATCAACACCAACTTCAATCACGGTTGTTGCCACCAAAACCTGAAATTGGTTCGCTTTAAACGCTGCCATAATACTATCTTTTTCTTCATTCGATAACCGTCCGTGTAATAAACCAACGTTAAACTTAGGAGAAAAGTAGGCCGACAGTTCTTCATAAACCGCTTGCGCATTTTGAACATCCAACGTTTCAGATTCCTCAATTAAGGGTGTCACAACATAAGCTTGGGCACCCGTCGCTAGCTGCTCTTTAACAAACTGAATAGCCTTTTCGAATTTATTATGACGTAACCAATACGTTTTAATTGGTTTACGACCGGCTGGTAATTGATCAATAATCGACACATCCATTTCACCATATGCTGTAATAGCTAAAGTTCGTGGAATCGGTGTCGCAGTCATAGCCAAAATATCTGGGTTGACTCCTACTTTTCGCAGGGTTGCCCGTTGCTGCACACCAAAACGATGCTGTTCATCGATAACTGCCAGGCCAAGATTGTGAAACGCAATATCTGGTTGAATCAACGCATGTGTTCCAATCAAAATATCAATATCACCATCTGCTAAATCTGACAATATTTGTCGCCGAGCTGCCGCTTTAGTCGCCCCTGTTAATATTTCGACGCGAACTTCATTTGGATTAAAATAATTTCCTATCGTGCGCGCATGTTGTTGTGCCAGAATTTCAGTTGGAGCCATTAAAGTTGCCTGCATCCCAGCAGTAATCGTTGCGTACATCGCTAGTGCAGCAACAACTGTCTTTCCTGACCCGACATCACCTTGTAGCAAACGATTCATATGTACAGGTCTTCGCATATCACGCACAATTTCGTTGACGACCTTTTTTTGTGCAGTTGTTAATTCAAAGGGCAAAGTCTTAATAAACGCCTTTAACTTTTGGTTATCAAAGTCCACTGAACGTCCTTGATTTTGTCGATCCATTTGTTTGATAACTTGCAACCGCATTTGAAAAACAAAAAATTCCATAAACGATGCAGTACGACGCGCTTTTTCGGCCATGATTTCATCATCAGGTGCATGCATACCAAAAATGGTATCGTGATAATTCAATAAGCGGTATCTACGTCGAATATCTGCTGGCACAATTTCCTGTGTCAGTAAGTCACCATATTTACCTAAGGCCTGAAAGACTAAATCTTTAATCGTACCTGCCTTTATCTCCTTTGAAGAAGGATAAATAGCTTCTAACTCATTTTCGTTGTTTTTAGGCATGATTTTAATAGCCGATAAACTTTGATGAGTCTTACTATACGTGCCATAAACCGCAACTTCTTCACCAACCACAATATTTTTCTTTAACCAAGGCTGGTTAAAAAAAGAAATTTGAATCGTATCATGCGATACCGTTAGCCTAAAGGTTAAGCGTGTCTTTTTAAACCCCATCCGGCTAACAACTGGCGGGGACGTGACCAAGCCTTTAAACGTTACTTTTTCGCCATCCAGCGTTTCAGAAGGTAATTTTTGTGCTAAATCATTGTAACGCCTTGGATAATACGTTAATAAATCATCAATTGTAAACACACCCAATTTGTTAAGGGCTTGTTCACGTTTTGGACCAACACCTGACAATTCTGCAATACTATCCATTAAGCTTGGCATATTCCCCCTCCTTTCTGACTAAACGACTAAAAGGTCCTTAGTAACTTATGCACCAAAGACCTTTTAAATAAATTCTGACATGTTTTTTATTGTGCATTTAAACTGAATAACACATTAGATCACTATTCAACTGATAGCAAAATTGGGTATAGTGGTTGACCACCATCATGAATTTCAAATTCTAATTCATCATCTAGTGCTTCACCAGCTGTCTGTAGCGCTTCAGCTGCATTAGCTGTTGCATCCTGACCATAATAAATCGTAACCACTTCTGAATCTTCATCGACCATTTTTGCCAACAATTCTGACGCAGCTTGATCAACATTTGCATCGGGAACTGCAACAACGATTTCGCCGTCTAATAGACCAATGGCATCCCCAGCTTGGATAGATAACCCATTAATCGTTGTATCACGAACAGAAGTCGTCACCGATCCAGACTTAACTTCAGGAATCATTGCAGACATAGCTGCTTCGTTCTCATCAAGTGACTTCAATTGGTCATATCCTAGAACAAGCGCTGTCAATCCTTGTTGAATCGTCTTCGTTTTCACGACTTTAACAGGTACATCGGCTAGAGAAACAGCCTGTTCAGCTGCCATAAAGATATTACCATCATTAGGCAATATAATTGCACTTGCCGCATGACTATCTTTAATGGCCTGCAACAAATCTTGTGTTGCAGGTGCTTGTTTACTATCAATAATGACAGTTGCTCCTGCAGAAGCGAAAATTTCTTTGATACCTTCCCCTGCAGCAGTTGTAATAATTGCTATTTCAGGGCCATTTTCACTACCTTCATCAGCTGATTGAGACTTTTGTTCAGCTGCAACACTAGCTGCTTCAGCTTGCTGATTACGCATATTATCTACTTTAACTTTACGTAGTGACCCAAATTGGGTTCCCCAGTTAATAACATCACCTGGGTCCTCTGTATGAACGTGAACTTTGACAACATCATCATCGTTAATGACAAGTAATGAGTCACCCAAACCAGCAAGATGATTATAAAATGTATCATAATCAAATTTCTGATTATAGGTCGTTCCCTTAGCAATATCCACCATAATTTCAGTACAGTAACCATACTGGATATCTTCTGGATTCAATTCACCTTGCACACCAGCGTTGTGTAATGAAAGAACCATCGCATCAAGATTAGCATTGTCTAACTCGGTTTTTACTTCTTGACCAGACAATACGGCGTAAAAAGCACTCAAAACAATCACTAGTCCTTGACCACCAGAATCAACAACACCAACTTCTTTTAAAACTGGCAATAATTCTGGCGTTGAGGCAAGAGCTTTTTCAGCTGCCTCTAATGCATCACCCAAGACCTGGGTAGCATCATCAGTTTTTTTTGCTGTCTGATTTGCGGCTGAAGCGGCCTCACGAATAACTGTTAAAATAGTTCCTTCAGTTGGCTTCATAACAGCTTTATAAGCTGTTTCAGCACCACCCATCAAGGCATCCGCTAAATCACGAGCTGACAACGTTTGCTTATCAGCAATTTTAGCCGCAAAACCACGGAATATTTGAGACAAAATAACTCCCGAGTTTCCACGAGCTCCCATCAATAGACCTTTTGCCGTTGCTTGAGCTAACTTACCGAGATGGGTATCATTTTCATTACGTTCGTACTCGGCACCACTAGCCATCGACAAAGTCATATTGGTTCCTGTATCTCCGTCAGGAACGGGGAAAACATTCAATTTATTTATTTTTTCCGCATTATTTTTTAACGCATCCGCTGCTGCGTTAATCATTTTACCAAACTCATCGTTGGTAATTGTCGTTACAACTTCCACAGTATTTAACTCCTTATAACCAGGCTAATCCCCTAGCATACGTACGCCTTGAACCGTCACATTTACCTCACTAGCAACAATGCCTAACATAACGTTCAAATCATTTTTAACACGTGATTGTACACTCTTAGAAATTTCGGAAATTTTCATGCCATATCCAACAATAATATGAACATCTACCGTGACACCACCATCTTGTTGGCGAACAACAACACCCTTTGAGAAGTTATCACCGTTCAATATCTGATTCACACCATCACGCAACGGATTTTGACTGGCCATACCGACAACACCATAGTTATCAGTTGTTGCCCCACCTACAATCGTTGCAATGACGTCATTTTCAATTTCAATAGCACCTTGTGCTGTTTGGATCTTTACTGCCATTAGAATGACCTCCATATAAAGCTAATACTATTCTACCACAAGCTTGGCATTAGTACCGGCTAGTAATCGCCGCAATCATTTTTATGCCGTATAAAAGAAAAAAGCTACCAAACGGCAGCTTTTTATCTTATACACGCTCAATTGAACCGTTCTTCAAACCAGCCTTCAAAGTACGAGCTGATAGGTACACCTTCTTAGGTGCTGAACCGTTAATCTTAACCGTTACTTTTTGCAAGTTAGGCTTCCAGCTACGATTACTTGAGTTAAGGGCGTGTGAACGTTGCTTACTAAAACGAGTACGCTTTCCATTGACTACATCAACTGCCATATGTTTACCCTCCAATCTTAAGCTCTTTTAAATTCAGTGCTTTTATTTACTTGAATAATAATACCAAACCCTTACACAATAAGCAAGGGTTTTCTGTAAAGTATTTTTACTTTACAGTTTTTTTACTGATCAGCAGTTTGCCCAATTAAGTCTCGGCTTTGGATAACAGCCACGATACCACTTTTAAAAGAAAAATGGTTAACTGTACCGTCAAACTCATTTGAAGAAAACGAAAATGGATTTCCTGACCAGTTAGTTAATCGGTATTTTTCATCGTCTAACGTCAAACCACTAACTGGTGTTAATGGCATGAAACCAAGATACTTCATCGTTGGCTCTTTTTCAATCGTATGCTCACCTGGTAAAAAGAATGAAATGCGATTAATTCGATCGATTATCGTAATTTTTTCAACAATGGCTGAAAAACGTGGTTGCGTAAAAATCCAAATATTCGATAATAATTGATCTATACGACCACCCGTTGCACCATAAATTTCAATTTCGTCTGGTTGGTAATTTTTTTCAACCAGACTTAACAATAATTCGGTATCCGTGTCATCCTTTTCAGGCTTAACACTAACAATTTTAGGTAATTGATCAACTAACTTTTGTTGTTCTTCCGTAGTTACGGAGTCAAAATCGCCAACTGTTAAAATTGGAATTTGTCCCAAATTCAACAAGCGCAAGGACCCACGGTCTGCAGCCGCCCATGGTCCGGCAAGTCGCCCGCTTTTTAAATCATCTGGCCATTCTGTTACTGGTCCACCAATCAACAAACGTATTCGTTTCATTAGTCAGCCGTAACTTCCTTCAATTTTGCAATCTTGGCTGCAGGATCCACTTTATCATAAACATAAGAACCAGCTACTGCTACCGTTGCGCCGGCGTCATAAGCCATCTTAGTCGTTTCATCATTAGCACCACCATCAATTTCAATGTCGAAATCATAGCCCTTTTCACGTTTAATTTGATCCAAAGTAGCGATTTTCTCGATCATTTCAGGTAGGAACTTTTGACCACCAAACCCAGGGTTAACAGTCATTACCAATACTTGATCAACCATATACAAAACTGGTTCAATCAAAGAAACTGCTGTACCAGGATTAATGACAACTTCTGCTTTGATACCATGGCCTTTAATTTGTTGCAATGCACGATGAATATGGTTCGTTGCTTCATAATGCACACCAATAATATCTGCACCAGCAGCCGCAAACTCATCAATATAGCGTTCAGGTTCAACGGCCATTAAGTGAACGTCCAGTGTCATATTACTTACTTTACGCAATGCTTTTACCCAATTTGGTCCATAGGCGATAGCTGGTACAAATGAACCGTCCATCACATCAATGTGTAATAACTCGGCCCCTGCATTTTCCACTAATGCTACATCATGGGCTAAATTCAAGTAATCCGCAGCTAAAATAGATGGTGCAACTTTAATTGTCATAATTTTTACCCTCTTTAAAAGTACTACTAATGTTTTTTATCATGTTTATTATAAACCGGGCGTCGACCCGCAATCAAATCATAAAATAATTTATAATTCTCATATCTGCTAGCCATAATTTTCCCTTCAGCCACAGCTTCTTTAACTGCACAACCAGGCTCATTCAAATGAACACAACCTCGAAATCGACAGTTATTTGAAAAATGGTTGAAGTCTCGAAAATACTGTCCCAATTCGCGGGCAGGCATATCAAAAACTTCAAAGGCTGAAAAACCTGGTGTATCGGCTACAAAGCCACCAAACAAATTAATTAATGCAACTTGGCGAGTCGTATGACGACCACGACTCAACGCCTGTGATACCTCACCAGTAGCTAAATTAAGCGCTGGTGAAATATGATTCAGTAGCGTACTTTTTCCAGCACCAGTTTGTCCCATTAAAACAGTTAATTTATCTGCTAGTAGCTGCTCAACCTGATCAAGACTCGTTTCATCAAAAGCCTCTTCTGGTAAGATAACTTGATAACCAATCTGACGGTAACCATCAGCAATCGTAGCAAACATCTTTTTTTCTTCACTATTCAGTAAATCAGTTTTCGTAAAATAGATAACTGGTTCTATACTTTTCTCTTCAAGTGCGACAAGTTGACGATCCAACAAATTACTTGACCAATCCGGCATTTTCACTGCCGTAACAATAATTACTTGATCAACATTAGCCACTGGCGGACGGACAATACTATTCTTTCGTTCGTCAATAGAAAGAATGTACCCTTCTGTAGCTGTTTCAGCACTAAAAGTGACCCAATCACCCACCAATGGTTTTAAGGATTTTTTACGAAAATTTCCCCGCGCACGGGTTCGAAAAGTTTTGCCCTCTGCTGTTAAGACATCATAAAAGCCCGCTAATGCTAGCTGAATTTGTCCATGATATTCTGCCATCTAAACTCCTATCTAATTTAACTAATCTGACTCTGATGATGAACTAGATGATTGCGAACTCTCTGATTCTGGTTCACTAGTTGAATCAGACGTCGTATCCTCAGACTCACTGCTTGATGAACTATTTTGCGATGAACTACTACTCTCGCGTCCACTATCACTATCACTTTCGCTCTCGCTACTGCTATCATCATTATTGCTTGATGATTTTGATTCGCTACTTGATGAATGAGATGCCTCATTTGGACCATTTGAAATCGTCACTAGCAAGACATCACTTTTAGTCAGCTTACTACCCGGTGTCATTGATTGCGAAACGGCATAGCCAGCTGGAATACTATTTGAATAAACACTATTAAAATCAACTGATACGCCATTACTTTGCGCCCAGGCACTAACTGTACTTTGGGCCTTACCAGTAAAATTAGGTACCGTATAGCTCTTTGGACCAGTTGAGACTTTGAATTTTACCTTAGTTTTGCTTGGTACCACACTGTCTTCTGCATCCACGTTTTGTGACACAATGTAGCCCTTTGGTACCGTGTCACTGGCTTCTTCCTTTTTCGTGACTGTAAAGCCTTTATCTTCTAGTCTGTCGCTAACTTTACTGTACTTTTCATTGACGTAATCACCAAAGCGTACTTTGGCTGGTCCGTTAGAAACAACTAAGTCAATCACTGAATTTGCTGCCACTGTTTTACCGACCTTTGGCTTAGTTTGAATGACCTTACCATGATCAACATCACTTGAATGCTTCGTCGTAATATCACCCATCTTTAACCCGTCTTCATCCAAAGTCTTTTCAGCATTCGCTTGTGTCATACCGCGTACATCAGAAACATGAACATTATCTGGTTGCATTGCACCATAGACACCAAAGCTACCAATTATAATCACCAGTGCTAGTAACGCTAACCATATATATCGGCGACGCCGTTTGTTTTTAGATTTAGCAGCAGATTGTTGCTTCTTTTTACTAGCGTCTACATGATTTTCTTTTACAAGTGGTTCAGGTTTTTTCGTTTCAGCTGGTCGTTGACTCGCCACTTCCTTAATTTGTGCCAACGGAATAACTTTGGTCTCAGTATCATCTTCCTCAGCATCATTAGGATCATGCCAAACTGGTTCATTGATTCGGTTTGGTGACAAGACAGTCTCTAAATCATCTGACATCGCTTGGGCTGAAGTATATCTGCTCATCGGGCTTTTAGCTGTTGCTTTGAAAATAACATTTTCCAACGCCTGTGGCACACGTGGATCGACCTCTCTTACCGATGGCATTGGATTTTGAGCGTGCTTAACGGCAATTGCAACCGCCGTTTCACCTTCAAATGGTACATGTCCGGTAATCATTTCATACAGCATAATTCCTAATGAATAAATATCACTACGATTAGAAGCAACTTCACCACGAACCTGTTCAGGCGCCATATAATGGACAGACCCAATTGCTGTATTTGTTTGCGTCATACCAAATGATGTCTGTGCTCTAGCAATTCCAAAATCTGAAATTTTTGCTTCGCCTTCATTACTGATTAAAATATTTTGCGGTTTTAAATCACGATGAATAATCCCAGCTTGATGGGCAACTGCTATTCCAGCCAGAATCTCTTGCATAATATCAACGATCCGACTAACTGGAATCGGCCAATTTTCTGCAATATAGCGTTTTAAATCCATTCCTGAAACAAACTCAGTTACTAAATACTGTGAGCCACCTTCCTCACCATAATCGTATACTTGAATAATATTTGGGTGCAAGATAGCTGATGTCGCAGCAATTTCATTATTGAAACGACGACGAACAGCCTCATCATCTCGCATGTCCAAACGCATCAGCTTTAACGACACATCTCGATCTAAAATAATATCATGCGCACGATAAACGTTAGCCATACCACCTTCGCCAAGTGGTTCTACAATGCGATATCGTTCACCAATTAATTGATCTATTCGCATTTAGTAGTCCTCACTTTCTTGGTGACCAATAAGTACAGTCACATTGTCTGACCCGCCAGCATTATTTGTACTTGTAATTAACTTCGTAACCGCATCAGCAATATCATTAGCTGATAAAACCGTTTGTAAGATATTTTCGTCACTGACATGTTTCGGCATACCATCTGTCGTCATCAAAACATAGTCATCAGGATATAAATTAATTGTAAATAAATCTGGTTTTGAATCATCTGTTACACCTAGTTGACGTGTAATTAAATGCCGTCCAGGATGGGTCACTGCCTCATCTTCTGTAATTGCACCCTCTTGCAACAATTCATTTGCCAAATTATGATCTACTGTTAATTGTCTCATTTGACGTTGCCGAATGACGTAGGCTCTGGAATCACCAATATTAGCAATTATTAGTTGATTTGCCAATATTACCGCAATCACTAAAGTTGTTGCCATACCATTTAGCGTTCGATAACGTTGGGCCGTCTTCACAATTGTGTCATTTTCATTATTCACCTGTTCAATTAGCCACTGCTTAGCTGTTTCGACTGTGTTAATCGTTGATTGTTGCCATTGATTACCAATGTGGGAAACAGCCATCGTCGCTGCAACATCCCCACCATTTTGGCCACCAACACCATCAGCAACAATAGCTAGCTGCGCACCTGATTGATTGATAAAAACACTGACATAATCTTGATTTTCGGCACGCATACGGCCAGTGTCAGATGCATATGCTATTTTCATATCTTATCATCCCTTCATCACTACAATCTATTATTGTTTAACTAATGTCGCTATAAAGAAACCATCTGACTGAAAATCATCAGGGTACACGTGTAACATGCCTTGATCATCCAAAACATCTAAGTTATTGACTGTTTTAGTAGGCACTAATTTAAACTCACTATGGCTTGCTAAAAAGTCATTGATAACATCTTCATTTTCAGTTTGCAAAATTGTACATGTACCGTAAACAAGACGGCCACCCTTTTTTAACTTACTTGCAACTGCTTCTAAAATGGCACGTTGAATTTTCTGTAATTGGTAACTATCTTGTAATGTTTTTTCATACCTAATTTCTGGCTTCCGTCGTAACAATCCAAAGCCTGAACAAGGCGCATCCACTAAGATGCGATCAAATGTCTCATCTTCATACTTTTCACTCACTTTGCGCGCATCCAAAACTTGTGTTTCTATGCGGTCTGCAACATGTAATCGATCGGCATTTTCTTTAATCAATTTAGCCTTGTGATCATGAATGTCTAACGCGACAACATGGCCACCTTGTGCTTGGTCCAGGTACGTTGCAATTTGTGTCGTTTTACCACCTGGTGCAGCAGCAGCATCAAGCACTTTACTATCTGGCATAATCTCCAGACTGGGAGCCATTAGCATTGCTGATTCATCCTGTAGGGTTAACAAACCATCTTGAAAAGCCTGTGAGCCAGCAACATGACCACCAGAAACCAATAATGCATCAGGAGTGACTTCAGAAGAGGCCACATGATACCCATCGTCTTCTAACAACTTCGTCACCGCTGCTGGTGAAGTCAGCTCATAGTTTACACGTACTGATTGCTTTGGCGCTTCATTAATTGCCGATGCAATAGCAATTGTCTTAGACCAACCAAGCTGTTTATTTAACGTTTCAATCAACCACAATGGTAGCGACGTTTCGATTGATAAACGTTGCGTTTCTTCTTCAATACCTTCAAAGTCGGCCAAACCTTGCCTTTGGATTGCATGCAAAACACCTGTAACAAACTTTCGCGTACCATCATGGCCACGACGTTTTGCAATATTAATGGCCTCATCAAAAATTGCATGGTCTGGAATTTTATCCAAATATTGCATCTGAAATAATGAAATATACAATAACTCACGCACCCAGGCATCCAGCTTCTGTGGTTGCTTAATAAATGGTGTTAGCCAGTACTCTAAAGTTAATCGATGTTGGATTACACCATAAACCATCGTTGTCAACAGATGAACGTTCTTCTCCGACAAATTGGCTTGCTTAATCATACTATCTAGTTGCAAATTAGAATATGCCCCATTGTGCACTTTTTCTAAAACACGAACCGATAAAGCACGAGGGTTAGTCAATTCCCAATTAGCAATTTTTTGGTTACTTTTTTTACTCATAAGTAATTACTTGATCTCCCTCTGCAAAATTTGCATGACCATTTAGATAGGCTGTGATTGTCATTTTAGGCTTACCAGCAGGCTGCAATTCATCAATTGCAATTACATGTCCATCGCCAGCCGCCAACCATAGTTCATGCTTTCCTTTTTTCACAACCGTGCCCGGCTTTGCATCTGTCGTCTCATCAATCAGATGTGTTTGTTGAATTTTCGTCCGCGTGCCGTTAATTGATGTGTGGGCAATTGGAAATGGAAACAAGCCTCTAACATGATTATGGATAACTTGAGCTGGTTTTGTAAAATCAAGAATCTCTTCCTCAGGTTGAATATTGGGTGAAAAGCTTACTTTATCAACATCTTGTGGTACAGGTGTCACATCCCCTGAAATTAATTTTGGCAAAGTAACTAATAATAAATCACGACCTAATAAACTTAATTTCTCAAACAGTGAACCAGTAGTGTCTTCAGGTAGAATTGGCAATTCTTCTTGCGCAATAATATCTCCCGCATCCATGGCTTTGATCATATACATGATTGTAACCCCAGTCTTTTCATCACCATTTAAAACAGCGTAGTGAATTGGTGCCCCACCACGGTACTTAGGTAGTAATGATGCGTGGACATTAATAGCACCCATTTTAGCAGCAGCTAATAGCTTGGTTGGTAAAAATTGGCCATAAGCAGCTGTAATAATGAAATCGGGTGCTAATGAAATAATTTGTGCCATTTCTTCCGAACCAGATAATTTATTTGGTTGTAATACAGGAATATTAGCCGCCACTGCTACTTCTTTCACTGGTGTTGGTTTAAGCGTACGCTTACGTCCCACCGGCCGATCTGGTTGTGTCAAAACAGCCAGTACATCATAAGCTGAATCATCAATTAAACTTTGTAAAATAGGGGCCGCAAATTCCGGTGTACCCATGAAAACAATACTTGTCATTGCTTTTAACTCCTTTATTATATGTATGATAATATCAACCATTTAGGCAGTATTATCTGTAACTACATGAAATTAATGGGCTCACGATCAATCATGATTGTAACCCCTTTTTTTTGTAATTGCTGACCTTTTTGCATTAAACTTTCAAGCGCCTGCATTAACTTGTCATCATGCCGATATTTAATAACTAAACGATAATAATATTTATTTTTTATACGTGGAATCGTCCCTGTGGCCGGCCCTAGCATAATGGTTTCATTGTTCACAATATTCTGCAACCAATTAGCAACTTCATAGGCCGCTTTTGCTGATTCATCAACTTTTTCATGTGCAAATTTGATTTGAACCGTAAAATAATATGGCGTATAGCGCCAAGCATGTCTGAAAGTCATTTCTTGGTGGTAAAAAGCCTCGTAATCTTGCTGTCTAGCTAATTGAATCGCATAATGATCTGGATTGAAAGTCTGCATGATAACATTGCCGGCTTTATCCCCTCGACCAGCGCGACCAGAAACTTGCGTCAGTAATTGAAATGTACGTTCTGAGGCACGAAAATCAGGCAATGATAAGGTTGTATCAGCATTTAAAACACCAACCAAGGTAACATTGGCAAAGTCTAACCCTTTGGCAATCATTTGCGTTCCCAATAGGATATCAGCCTCCTGGTTACCAAAAGCAGTTAATAAACGATCAACTGATCCCTTTTTGCGCGTTGTATCAACATCCATACGTAGTACCCGTGCCTGTGGAATTTGTTGCTGCAACTGTTCAGCAACTTTCTGCGTCCCAGTCCCAAACTGGCGAATCCTTGTTGAACCACAATTTTTACATTTCGTTGGGATAGTCTCACTATAACCACAATAATGACAAACTAACCGCGAAATGTCTTTATGAACTGTCAATGCAACATCACAATTAACACAACGCGGTGTGTAACCACATTCACGACAAACTAAAAAATTAGCATAGCCACGACGGTTTAACATCAGGACAATTTGTTCCTTTTTAGCCAAACGATTTTTAACAGCCGCTAACAATTGTGGTGAAAAAACATCATCGCCACCTTGTTTAATAGCCTCTCTCATATCAACGACATTTGTTTCTGGTAATGTACTATTCGTAGCACGATGGTTTAATGTTAATAATTGATAAACACCTTTTTGCGCACGTGCACGGCTTTCTAATGATGGCGTTGCTGATCCCAAAACCAAGGTTGCATGATGGTATTTTGCACGCCATTGCGCAACATCTCGTGCGTGATATCTCGGATTTTCATCTTGCTTGTACGATGATTCATGTTCCTCATCAATGATAATAAGGCCAATGCTTTTAAGGGGTGCAAAAACTGCTGATCTTGCACCAACCACTACATGCACCTCTGACCGTTGTACACGTCGCCATTCATCATAGCGCTCGCCATCAGATAATCCCGAATGCATGACGGCAACATCATCACCGAAGCGACTTTTTACGCGACGCACCATTTGTGGTGTCAAAGTAATTTCAGGTACTAACATTAATGCTGTTTGTCCTACAGTCAATGCTTTTGCGATTGTCTGTAGATATATTTCCGTTTTTCCAGAACCTGTCACCCCTTCCAACAAGAAGGTTTTGGTATCATTTTGTGAAATATTATTTGCAATATTTGTATAGGCTTCCTGTTGCTCCGCATTTAAAGTTAAAGGTTGTGTTTTATTTACAGGGGTACTAAGTTTTGGAATTCGGTATGACTCCAGCGGTTTCTGAATGAGCCATCCCTTACTTTCTGCTTGTTTGACCGATGCATAATCTAATTGGTACGACTTGATCACTTCTTTAACTGGAACAAATAATCGTGGTGATTGTATCAGGTAAGAAAGTAGTCGCGCCTGTTTCACTGCAGATGGGCGTAATTGTGATCGTTGTTTTTCATAAAATTCTACTGATTTTATCGGCTTCAAAGCATTAATTTTTTTAACTTTTGCTCGATTTTTTACAACGTAACCAATTTCAAGCACGCGTTGTTTTTGTAATTTCAATAAAGTAGGCACTAGCGCCATATCAACATTATCAGTATCAAAAGGCACCTCATCACGATCAATGAACAAAGCTTTGATTTCTGGTAAGTCGTCCAAACCATCTGGTTCAACGAGTCGCAACACCTTGCTATATTTGGCACGCATCACGTTTGGCAACATCGTTTGCAACACACTGATACGAAACGCAAAGTTATAATTTGCAACCCAAATTGCTAACTGTAACAGCTCATCATTTAAGACTGGCTCTAATTCAACAATCTGCATGATATCTTTTAATTTGTCAGTTTTCTCTGCTTCATCAACAATTTCAGTCACAAAACCTTGTACTAATCGGTTCCCCTTACCAAAGGGAACAACCACACGCATACCTCGTACAAGCACTTCTGAAAAAAGACTCGGAATTTGATAGGTATATGGCTGGTTGGTTTGCATTGTCGGTACATCAACAATTACTCGCGCGTACATAAACTTTCTCCTTCCTAATCTTTCGTCAAAGTAATTAGTCACTTAATTTATTTTACCAGAATTCATGCAATCGACCTAATGGTGGTTTAACTAATTACCAAATAAAAAGCCAGAACCACAATAGTTCCAGCTTTCATATATTATTATATTGAAATTATTTGTTATTGCTTAGCTTGCAATGCTTGAACATCGCGCGCAATCATAACTTCTTCGTCAGTAGCAACCTTCAAAACTGCTGCAGTTGAATCATTTGTTGACAAAATAACTTCGTCATCGCGTGATGCGTTCTTTTCTGCATTGATTTTGATACCCATGAATCCTAAACGCTTGATGATTTCTTCACGGACAGCTGCATCGTTCTCACCAATACCAGCAGTAAATGTCAATGCATCAACACCACCAAGTTCAACATAGTATTGACCGATGTAACGAACCACGCGATCGATAAAGATTTCCAATGCAAGTGCTGCATGGTCATTAGTATCTGAAACAGCTTCCAAGTCACGCATATCAGAAGAAATCGTTGATACTCCTAATAATCCTGACTTTTTGTTCAAAACGTCAAGCATCTCATCGTTTGACAAACCTTCACGATTTTGGATGTAGTAAACAAGAGAAGGATCAACATCCCCTGTACGAGTAGCCATCATGACACCAGCTAATGGTGAGAATCCCATTGACGTATCATATGACTTACCATCCTTGATAGCAGTAATTGATGCACCAGCACCTAAGTGCAAAGTAATCAACTTCATATCTTCTAATTTCTTACCAAGCATTGCTGCAGTACGTTGTGCAACATACAAGTGTGATGTTCCGTGTGCACCGTACTTACGTGCACCATACTTTGTGTAATACTCATATGGCAAAGCATATAGGTAATTCTTCTTAGGCATTGATTGGTGGAAAGCCGTATCAAATACAGCAACTGAAGTAGCATTTGGTAGCAACTTTTGGAATACTCGAATTCCCAATGCTTCTGATGCATTATGCAATGGTGCATATGCAGCTAAACGTTCTATCTTGTCAAGAGCCTCATCGTCAACAATAACTGACTTGTTGAACCACTCACCACCAGCAACAATACGGTGACCAACACCAGTAATTTCTGTAAGGTCTGCGATAACTTCATGTGCTTTTAATTGCTCAAGCAACAAGTTGATTGCTGCTTCATGATCAGCAATTTCTTGCACAAGCTCAGTTTTCTCCCCATTAAATTTCAAAGTAAAAATTGCATCGCTCATACCGATACGTTCTACTTGTCCCTTTGCAATCACTGTTTCTGCTGGCATTTCAAATAATTGAAACTTTAATGATGATGATCCAGCATTAATCGCCATTGTCTTAGCCATATACACTTATCTCCTCTTTCCATACGGAATTCATTATTAACTCAAAATAGTATATCACAAATAAACAACTTTCGTGTACCTAAAGCCATTAACAAGATACCGCTATCACTTAGTATATAAACGATTTGCCTTCATCCAAGCTGTCAATTCTGTCACAAACTTTTTGTTTTCAGGTCCATCAGTTAATTCTGGTGCCTTAGCTAACATGACAGGTTTTGCTTGTTCAGCATTGTCTCCAGAACGTTGTAATACCAAGATTACTTTTCCTAATTTAGGATCTTTGAATAATTTATCTGGTAGTTGAATGAGGGACTGAAAATATACCTCATCAGTTTGTATATAACTTAACAATTTTTTACTTTGATCACTCTCAAATAAGTTTGCTGGTACGGTTAAAATTGCCAGACCACCTGGCTTTAATGCAGCAATACTCTGCTCTATTAATAGATGATGTACAAATGTCAAGCCTTCTTCGACTTTTGTTGCGAAACTATCCGCAATATTTTGCGGACAGTAACCAATAGGTAAATCACCAATAACAACGTCAGCATCAGCGGTCATTGATGTTGTGACACTATCTGCTAATGAGATTTGCCATGATTCATCTAGTAGGGCTGCAACACCACTGGCAACCGTCAACATCGTATCATCATTCTCAAATCCTTGAATATGGACCGCTTTACCTGCAGATTGTAATACTTGACTCGTTGTTGCTAATAAGTTTCCCGTACCAAGAGTTATATCTTTAAGTTGCACAGCCTCTTTTCCTTCAGTAAAAGTATCAGCAATAAAGGCAATCCACATGCCAATTGCGTCAGGCGTTACCTGGTAATTAGCTTGTAAACCATCCTGATGAATCGTGCCAACTAGCAAAAATTGCAACACTTGGCGTCGATTAGCTACTTGTAAATCGGAAAACTTTGCTGATTGGACATCTGACTGAATAACTTGCCTTTGTTCATCAGATAATGACTCCCAGTCCTCATCAGTTTGTCCTAGCATCACTTCAAATAAAATAATTAAAGCTTCTATTGATGCAATATCCAGAAAATCTACTAATTTCTGTTGCGCTGCTTGTAGATTTTTAACACTGCTTTCAATTGATTCGTACATGTCGTTACCTCATCTTTCATTCTAGAGACTAGTTTAGCTAGTTTCTTGATAACTGACAAGCGCTATATCATTTATTTATTTGTGGTACCCTGACTGTTTGTAATTCCGTAACCTTTACAATGTAGTGTCCCCTGGCAATGCCAATGACACGTGGTAAAACAAATAATCGTTTATCAACTTTAATTTCCTTGCAATTTCGGATATAGTGCACAGCTTGATAACGGCCTAACCAATATTGATACTCTTGTTTTCTGACCTGTTGTTGTGTCATTTGTTTTCCTAACCAAACCGTTAATCCCATCAATAAGCAACAACTCAAGGTAACTGTCTGGACTAAAATGATTGCCTTACGTTTTCTGACCATTAATATATATTTCTTCCTTAAAAATTGCCCCATTTGTAAACTGCAAGGTCATGTCATATAAATGCGGCCTCAACTGTTTAAAATTCACTTTTTTCACTTGCAACATGTAAGATAAAAATTTGCCGTCTTGACGATATAGGCACAAACAGTGCCCCCATAATCCAAGATGATACGTCTTATCTGTTTTCAGATTTTTGATTGTTAAAACTTGTTCAGTAGCCTTAATAATTTGATAGTTCCAAGCATCATTTTCTAAGCGATCAATTAAACGTGTCACCTGTACCTTTTGGATTTCATAATTATGTTGCTGATTAACGAGTTTGAACCCTTGTGTTGCGATGGCAAAGGTAAACAATAGACCACTAAGAATCATTAACGCCACCATACACTCAATTAACGTAAATCCGTTCCTGTTAACCATGCTTTACGTTCCTTATAATATTTTTCCTTTATAACATTGATGGCATGTTCATCGGATCGATTGCGTTGACTAACAGATTCAATCGATTGCCAACCGATCAACAACGTGCTCAAAACAACCACCATACTCACTAAGGCCTCCATTAAAATAAACCCCTTACGTTGTGAACCGATAAGCGCCACCTCCTAATTGGAAGATTAATGCAACACGTTCATTGGTTATACGGTTGTAAAAACGAATTGTGCCAGCAGTTACAGTGGTTGGTCGCCAATTAATGTGCACATAATTACTAGTACACCACCCCTTGGGTAATTTAATTTCTTCATCACCTATACAAAGCGTATCGCCATCCCCATAAATATTAAAATCAAGCGCTCTTCCTAAAACAACCTTTTGCTGTTCTTTGATATACTTCTGGGCAAATTCCTGTTTTACATTTTGCCAATTTCGAGCATGTTCATACTTCGGTAATATTGCTGGTACAGTAAGTACAACACAGATAGCTAATACAATCATTGTTTCGAACAACATGATGCCTTTTCGGTTCATATCACTTGCCTTGAACTACCTTATCACCTTTAATTTCAAAATGTGCTTTCGTCATTTGCTGTACTTGTGCATTGGTTAAATAGCCTGAATTCATTAAATTAGCTAGTGTAATTGCTTGGCCGTTACCATCCTCATGTGCAATATGGTACATATTGATTTGGCTTTGCAATGTATGCATCAGTGCCGTCCGTTGGCGATCTTCAGCTGCTTTACGAATACTAGCAACATTAGGATAAATCAATACGACTAACAGACCAATAATGAATAACGTCGTCACAACTTCAATTAAAGTAAAACCTCGACGACGTGAAAATTGCTTCTTTTTCATGACACGATTCCTCCCATATTTTTATACATTGGTACCAGCGTTAAGTAATATAACCCAATAACAATCAGACCGATAATAGCAAAACAGATTGGTTGAATTAGCGTGAGATACTTTTTGATGCGCTCATTTAACAATTCAAATTTACGACTCGCTAATATTTGGAAATTTTCACCAATTTGTTGTTGTGTGTGCCCAAGATTGAACAATAATGCACATTCNNAGTAAATCGACAGATAACACAAAGTCACGAATATCTTCCCCGTTACTTAATGCTTGCCAAGCCTTATCACCAATATAAGAAAGCAATTCATTTTGTGAATTTTGGCGAATTCGCTCCACGATAGTCGCCAGCTGCACCCCACTAGATATTAAGAGACCTAATTGTAATGAAATATAATATTCGATACTAAGCCTTAATAGCGGGCCTAAAATAAATAGGGCACCTCATCAGCAATCTCATTCGTATCGCCCACTGTTGCTTCGTAAACCACCAAAAACTAAGTGAGCAGCTAATTATAGGTAGTGCACAGCCTGTTATAATCCAACAAGTATTTAAACGTAAATTTAAAGTTGATAAATTCATACCTGCTTGCCTAAATTCAGGCAGCAAAACAGTCAAATAACCAACAATTAATATAAATAAAAGAATCATCAAAACCATTGGATATAACAGTATTTGGCGTAGTTTACTAAATTGTGCTAATCTTATTCGCTCGCGAGCACCTAATTCTTGAAGCAATAAGGTCAATCGGCCATGAATAATTGCAAAGTCAAGCTGTTGTACAATTTCACTCCTGACATAAGGTGTCATGACTGCCGCAAAAGTCTTGCCAGCCGTTAAGTCAGCCATAATATTCGCCATATCTTTTACTGGCAAATTAAGTAACACCTGTAACATCTGTAATGAATTCTCTAAATCAAAACCAACCTTTGATAAGTGACATAAGTTTTCAAAAAACTCAACTTGACGCTTGCGGCGCCATTGCATGTGTTTCTGTATTTTTTAAATCCACCAATAATTCGTTTAACTGTTTGCCACTAGCCATTTTTAAATTTACATACGATTGGTTGTCGCGAGTCATCATTTCCTGATAACCCAAACCAACCACCACCTGATTTAATAAATCTATCGGCAGACCAAATGCTCGTAAGCGATACCAAATACCTTTGATTGACATGGCATGCACAGTACTCAAAATCAAGTGACCGCTCAGCGCTGCTTGAACAACGATATGAGCAGTCTCGGCATCTCGAATTTCGCCAATAATCATAATATCGGGATGGTGCCGTAATGCTAACTTCAGTAGCTGTTCATATCCCATATGCGCAGCATTATTTACCTGTAATTGTAAAAATTCTGGTGCGACTAATTCGACAGGATCCTCAATTGTTAGCACCATTTGATTGTCTAAATGATTAGTTGCAACATGATAAAGCGTCGTTGTCTTGCCAGAGCCCATCTGTCCCGCCAATAAAATCAATCCTTGTTTTAATTTTAGGAGATTAGCTAATTCATTTAATTGATTCTTTGGTTGCCAATCTAAAATATTGTCCTGCATATCATAAATTAAGCGAATGACAATTGATTCACGATTTAAAAAATCTGCCACACTTGAAACTCGTAAGTGCAATGATTGTTGGCCTATCAAATAGTGCCAACGTCCGAGTTGCGGTCGACGAACTTCACTAATGTCCATATGAGCTGAAAATTTGATATGACGAATAAGCGCCTCACCGATTTTCGTATTAAAATGATGTACTTTTTCAATACCAATAGCCGAATAATAGATAACTTGAAACCCATCTGAATCTGGCCAAATATAAATATCACTTGCATGACGTTCTGAAGCAGCAACCATGAGCTTATAAAATGTTTTTTGCATTTGACTTTCACCTCCTAACATCAACAAAGACGTTGTTCCTCTCGAATTGTCCAATTTTAATAAAAAAGAAGTTGGAACAAATTAAATGTTCCAACTTCCTGACGCTTAAAATATTCTATTTTAAATTAATCAATAGCCATTACAACAAAATTCAAAACGAACAATAATGACACGATCCACAAAATAACACTAATTTCGCTAAACTTACGCTTTACACTCTTAATCAAGACATAGAAAATAAATCCAGCGGCAATTCCATATGAAATCGAGTATGACAAGGCCATGAATGCTGAGGTAAAGAAGGCCGGTATGGCAACTTCCACATCCTCCCAATCAATTGCCTTGAATTCATTCATCATTGTAATACCAACAACCACTAAAATAGGAGCCGTTGCAGCACTTGGAATCACATTAACTAATGGTGCCGCAATGATTGACAATAAGAAACCAATTGCAATCACAACCGAAGTTAATCCCGTACGACCACCGGCTTTAATTCCGGCTGAAGCTTCAATAAATGTGGTTGTATTTGAAGTTCCAAAAATTCCGGCAAACATAGTTGCAAAAGTATCGGCAACTAAACCACGATCCATTTTTGACTTGAATCCTTTATTTTCATAGAATTCTCGTTGATCTTCCTTTGAAAAGATACCACTTGTAATACCAGTTCCAATAAAGGTTCCAATCGCATCAAATAGACCTGAAAGCCCCATTGAAAAGACTGTTAAAATAACTACCAAAATGTTTTTGGGTGACGTAAACATTGACCATAACCCATCAGAACCTAATGCTTGTCCGAAAATTGAACCAAAATCATGGAATGTTGAAGTAAATGATGACAAACCACCAATATCAGTATTAGTAACTCCCATTGGAATACCAATTAAAGTTGTTACAAACACAGAAATCAAGAAGGCACCTGGTACATTCGAAACGACTAATAATACTAAGATAATTAGCCCAATCAATGCTAAGATGACAGATGGATCAGTGAAGGTTGCAATCTCAGGGGTTGTACCACCATTACTCGTAAGGGTTTCAATAGTCTTAGCACCACCACCATTAAATGGTGTATTATTCAAAGAAATAATATTTTCTGCATTTACCAAATAATTGATAAAGCCAGCGTTCTTTAAACCAATGTAAGCAATAAATAAACCAATACCAGCAGCAATTGCATGTTTTAACTGGGCTGGTATTGACTTTACAATCAATGAACGAACTTTAGTCAAAGTAATAATGACATCAACTAAACCAACCAAAAACACCATTCCTAGCGCTTGTTGCCAAGTGTACCCTAACCCAAACACGATGGTATATGTAAACATAGCTTGCATACCAATCGACGGAGCAAGTGCATATGGTAAGTTAGCAAATAAACCCGTAATTAACGTACCAGTAACTGCCGTTAAAATCGTTGCCAAGAAAACACCTTGGCTTGGCATACCTGTCAATGAAAGGACTGAGGGGTTTAAAAAGATGATATAAGCCATGGCCACAAAGGTTGTAATACCCGCAATGACCTCGGTCCGTACTGTTGTATGGTTTTCCGATAGCTTAAAGAAACGCTCCAACATAATAAGTTCTTCTCCCTAAAAAAATCATGTTAACGTAAACTGCCAACATGACCAAAACACATTTGATATACCAAAAGCCATAGTAGTTTCAACAAAAGTTGGCCTAATCAAATGCTTAAGTCTGTGGCAGAACACGTTAACGACTCTATTCAAATAAATAATATTTTAACACTATCCCTAATTTAATTACTAGTCAATATTATTTTAAATAAAAAGAGAACTTGTCGACAAAACAAGTCCTCTTAATCGTTTTCGGAAAATAAAACGCCATTATTCAGCTGTTGTAAATACTGCTTGTACGTCTTCATTATCTTCCAATTCAGCGACTAGATTTGCCAATGATTCTTGCTTATCCTCAGGTACAGCCATTGGGTTTTGTGCAATCATTGTTACTTCATCCATACTGAATTCGTAACCCTTCTCTGCTAAAGCAGCACGTACTTCAGGGAATGCCTTAGGATCAGTGTAGATTTCAAATTGATCATCAAACGTCTTCATGTCATCTGCACCAGCATCTAACATATCTTCCAACAATTGATCCTCATCAATTTCCGTATCTTCATCACGTTCAATTTCAATATAACCCTTACGGTCGAATTGGAATGATACTGAACCTGATGTTCCAAGTTCACCACCAAAGTGCTTAAATGATGAACGTACAGAAGAAGCAGTACGGTTAGTATTATCTGTTAAAGCTTCCACTAAAATAGCAATACCTGCTGGTCCGTATCCTTCATAAGTTAATTCTTGATAATTGGCACCATTGGCTCCAGATGCCTTATCTAAGGCACGTTGGATATTATCCTTAGGCATGTTTGCTGCCTTAGCCTTATCAACGACTAGGCGTAATCCTGAATTTGTTTCTGGATCTGCACCGCCTGCTTTAGCTGCCGTGTACAAATCACGAGCTAACTTTTGGAAAATCTTACCACGCTTTGCATCTTGGGCGTTCTTACGTCCTTGGATGTTATGCCATTTACTATGTCCTGACATTTCAGAAACCCCTTTTCTATCGAAAATTTATCGTCTTATTCTATCATATAATTGATACAATGACTAGTTTATTTCACTCAGACAGACATAAAGTCTGCTGGTGTCAGTCCATCTAACCCAATATTAGGATCAATTTGATGACTCTCAATTAATTCATTTGTGAGTAGATAATTATCATGTATTGACTTTGGTATTGTTTTTTTAACCTCATCATCGGATACTTCACGTTCTTTTTTCACATGCGAAACAGGCTGCTCAGCCACAGTCGTTGCAGTCACCTCTTGTGGTTTCCTTGGTACTGACTGTTGATTAGCATACTGCATAATCCGTGCCTGTAAGGTAGTCTGTCGATCAACACCAGTGGTTAGGACCGCTTGTTGGTAAGCACTCTCCTGGCCCAATAAGACTAGCGACTCACTTGCTCTGGTTAAACCAGTGTAAAGCAAGTTTCTTTGTAGCATACGCGAAAAAGCACTCACCAACGGCATAATAACCAACTTATATTCCGTTCCTTGTGATTTATGAATGGTCGTCGCATAAGCTAGCGTTAGATGTTGCCAGTTTTCACGGGTATAAATCACTTCACCAGTATCAAACGATACCGTAATCACATCTTTTTTATCTGTATTAGCTTTATCCTTTGCCAGTAGAATCGTCGAAATATAACCGATATCCCCATTAAAGACATTATTTTCTGGGTCATTTGTCGTCTGCATAACCTTATCGCCAACCCGGAAATTGAATGTGATCGCCCCATTTTTTACTGAAATAGTTTTCTTTTTACTCGACAAGGGATTAAATATATCTTGTGCAATTTCATTCAGGTGATTAACACCAGCCTGTGTGCGATACATCGGTGCCAATATTTGCATATCGGCCACAGAATGGCCTTTCTTTTGCCAACTCGTAGCAATTTTTTCTACTAGACTTGGCACCCGTCTTAAATCAGCTGCAAAAAATGATCGATCTAATTTTTTTTCTTTAAAGTCATCTGGTAAGTAACCATTTTTAACGTCATTCGCTAAAGAAATAATAGTTGAACCCTTACCTTGGCGATGAATCGTCTCAAGTTCACGATAATTTAGAATGCCACTTGCCAATAAATCATAAAAGACGCGTCCTGGTCCAACAGATGGTAGTTGATCTTTATCACCAACTAATATGACCTGCATATCAGGTCGTACTGCTGATAACAATGTTGCAAATAGCTGTGTATCGACCATCGACATTTCATCAACAACTAATAATCGCCCGGTCAATTCTTCAATATCAACATCATCTAAATTAGCCTCACGACCGGTTATCCCTAGTAAATGATGAATTGTGCTAGCAAGCATCCCCGTTGATTCTTGCAATCGCTTGGCTGCCCGGCCAGTTGGCGCGGCTAAATGAATTCCTTGATCGATTTCATCAGACTTCATACCATCTTGCCTGAGTAACTTTTTTAACGTCGCAACAACACCACTAATAATCGTCGTTTTACCGGTTCCTGGTCCACCAGTCAGAATAAATAATTGGTTAGTTAGAGCCGCGATAATCGCTTCACGTTGGGTTGTATCATATTTAAAATCATTGGTCGATTCAACTTCATCCAAATATTTAACAACTTGTTTTCTCGAATAAGTATGCTGTTTTCTTTCAGTTAAATCAACGAGTTGTTTGGCAATTTGATTTTCAGACTCATAAATTTCCCTAATATAGAGGTAACTACCATCTGCAACAACAATACCTTCTTTAGTCAATGCTAATAGTGCTTGTTTGATTAAATCATCATCCACTACTACCCGTTGTGCATGCTCAAGAATTTGCTTTGTGGTAGCTAATAAATCGGGTAATACCATATACGTATCACCAGACTCAAAAGTTTTTAAATTAATAGCAGCAATCACACCCGCATTAACTCGCCGTTCATCTAAAGCATCAATTCCTTGTTGTAACGCAAATTGGTCAATTCTTTTAAACGACACCCCATCAATATCAATAACTAATTGATAAGGGTTCTTTTTTAAAATAGTTAACGTTTCTTGTTGATATTTTTGGTAAATCGTTGTTGCTAAATTAGAACCAAAGCCAAAATCATTCAATGCAATTATCGCCCGTTCCATACCGTCAGATTTCGCTAGTTGGTTAATAATGACCTGTTGCGCTTTTTCTGAAATATTAATGTTTGCTAACACTTTTTCATTATCTAAAATTAGATCAATCGCATCCGTTCCTAAAGTATCAACAATCTTTGTTGCTGTTGCTTTACCAATGCCCGGAAATTTTTCACTAGAAAAGTAGGCGACTAAGCCTGATACTGAACTAGCTGCTTGTCGATGATAATTGTTTGCCACAAACTGCACACCATAGCGGGGATGTTCTTTCAGCTGACCTTTAAACTCATAACTGGCACCTATTTGAATATCGCCAAAGTTGCCAGTAACTGTCATTTCATCATCATCAAATTCAAAATTTTTTTCCACGATGGTAATCCGCAACACCTTATAAAAAGAATTTTGCGCCGAAAAAACGATATTCGCAACTTGACCGATAACAGTTGGTTCGGTCGTTTCATCCGCCAACAGATCAGTTTGAGTTTCGCTCATCACTTGTGCTCCCCAACATTACCTTGATTAAATCATCTAAACGACCTGCATCTGCTTGATATTGTTTTGGATTTATATTTTGAGCAGCCTGTAACCATTGATTATCCTGCTCATTCAAAGCTTCAGCCACGACACCTCGCCCAAAATTTGCTGAATAATTGGCTTGATTTATTGCAAGTGCTGCATCAAAAGCTTCTCTTGCTGCTTTACTGTCACCTAAACTCAACCAAATATTGCCCAACAAAACCTGTGCACTTAAATCTTGGTTATCTTGTTGAACAGCTGTTAGCGCGAAAGCAAGTGCCTGTTTAAATTTGTTTTGTGCGTAAAAACTTTGTGCCTGCATCATGATGGCATCATGCTTTAATTTTTCATCTGTAATCTTATTGAAAAAGCTGGTTGCACGCGTGTAATCAGCCGCCGTGTAGTAAACATTACCAGTTGCATAAAACAGCTCTTGTTGCGCATCTGCATTGTCTTTAAAAATAGACAAACTTTTTAACGCTAACTCTTCCGCTTCAACCAAGCTGTTAGTGACTGTTAAAACATTTACTAAATCCACATAAGCTTGCCAATGATCAGGATGCTCAGTGATATCCTTAACCAACCGTTTGATATCTTTTTGAACTTCATCATCTATTTTAGCCATTTTTCCCTACCTAATCTAAATTGTATTTGATACATTAGCGGATACATTCAAATAACTTGTGTCATTTCGAATTAATTCCTTAAACTTAACACCATCATTCGTCTCTAATACTGAAGTACTCGTATTTCCTAATCCGCCACGGTCACGTAGGTTCGCTAATGGAATGTCTAATAAGCCTCCCATTCCTGCCGTGAGGGCTGCGCCATGACTAAAGAATATTAAGTTTACATCAGGACCACCATATGCCTGAACAGCATAATAAACTGCCTTTCTAAAGCGTTCTTGAACATCCTCAAACGTTTCTGATCCTGGTACCTGACTAGCATCAAATTTTTCTGGGTGATGTCGTGATGCCTCATACATAGCTAGCCAATCCTGTTTAACTTCTTGAAACGTCAAACCTTCCCAAATGCCAAATGAAAACTCCTTTAACCCATCCAAAACGGTTAATTCTGGTTGGTCGTCCATATAAGCAATTGTTTGTTCGGCTGTATCCATCGCCCGTTTAATCGGGCTCGTAAAAGCATGGGCAAAACTAATATCACTGAGAAAGTCACCCAATTCAGCAATTTGAGCCACTGACTCAGGCAATAATGGTGAATCGCCGCCGGAACCTTGAAAACGCCCTTCAGCATTCCACACAGTCTTTCCGTGGCGGATAAAATATAATTTCGTCATGCAGTGATTCTCCAATCCATTTTAAGTAGTTACTATCCATTATAATCAAAAAAAGAGGTTGGGACAAAACAAATGTCCCAACCTCCATATGCTTAAAACGCATTAATGATACTTATTCTAAACCTTCTGTTAATGCTTCTGGGAAGTATTCACGGACGATTTCTGCCTCATGTGCTGATAACATTGGGAAATCTTTATCTGTTCCCAAGTCAGTATGGTACATTCTATCTCGTGGTGAAACCTCACCAACGGCATGTGCTACTTGAATCTTATAACCATCGTATTCAATAACATCTGCAGGCGCATCTGCCGCATTAGCGAGATGCAACTGAGATACGAGCAATAATACTCGGATATCTTGATTCAATGATGTCACTACTTGTTCCTGTTCAGGGGTCAAGTACAACGTTAAGGCAGCCTCAGCTGGCTTACCAATCAACTTAGCGTTACGAGCCTCTTCCAAAGCTTTATTCGTGGCATTACGTAATGCCTTAAACGAAGTCCAATTTTCGAATAAGGCTTTGGTATCACCCAAATCTTCTGTCTCTGGCATATCAGTTAAGTAAGCGAAGTCCTCTGTCTCATATGGCAAATACTCAAAGATTTCTTCCGCTGTATGTGGCAAAATTGGCAACATTAACTTGTCCAAGCCAACGACAATCTTGTACAAAACGGTTTGTAGCGAACGACGCAAATGTCCATCTGGTGATTCAACATACAAAATGTCTTTAGCAAAATCCAAATAAAAGGCTGACAAATCAACGTTAATAAAGTTAACTAATAATTTATGCACTGCTTGGAAATCATAGGCATCATAAGCTGCTTTTAGCTCCCCAATCAACTGATTAAAGCGTGCATAGAAGTATTGATCAACTGGTGTTAGATCTTCATATGCAATCGCATCTTCATTTGGATTAAAATCAGTTGTATTAGCTAACAAGAAACGCATCGTATTACGAATCTTACGGTAGGTTTCTGAGGTCTGTGACAAGATGTCCATTGACACACGTACGTCAGCAGACGTATCTACTGTTGATACCCATAGACGAATGATTTCAGCACCCATCTTCTTGATAACTTCATTTGGATCAATGGTATTACCAATTGATTTTGACATCTTTTCACCGTTACCGTCTAAGGTGAATCCTTGTGAAACAACTTCCTTATAAGGTGCCTTACCAGTGACCGCTACTGATGTAATCAATGAAGAGTTAAACCAACCACGATATTGATCAGAACCTTCCAAAACCATTGTTTCTGGGAATTCTAGCTCTGGTCGAGTTGCCATAACTCCTTGATGTGAACTACCAGAATCAAACCAAACATCCATGATATCAGTTTCCTTGGTAAATTCTCCATTAGGTGAATGTTCATTCGTATAACCTTCAGGCAACAAATCTTTGGCCTCACGCTCAAACCATACTGTTGAACCATGTTCAGCCACTAAATCAGCAACATGATCAATGACATCAACATCAATAATGGCCGTACCATCTTCAGCATAGAAAATTGGTAGTGGTACACCCCAGACACGTTGACGAGAAATAACCCAATCGCCACGATCACGAATCATGTTGTACAGACGCTTCTTACCCCATGCAGGCTTGAAAGTCACTTCATCTAATGCGTCCAAGATCTCTTGACGGAAACCATCAATTGATGCAAACCATTGTGGAACAGCTCGGAAAATAACAGGCTTCTTCGTACGCCAATCAAATGGATAGCTGTGTGTAATAGGCTCAGACTGCACGAGAGCATTAACATCTCTTAACTTCTGCAACGATACCTCATTAGCATCCTCATAGAATACACCATCAAAATCTTCACCAGCTTCGGCCGTTAAGTATCCACGATCATCAACATTCATAATTGGTTTGATACCGTAACGCTTACCAGTCATAAAGTCATCTTCACCAAATCCAGGAGCGGTATGAACCAAACCTGTTCCAGTGTCATCGGTTACATAATCAGCCAAAACAACCAAAACATCACGATCGATATAAGGGTGCTTCGTCACCATGTATTCAAGATCTTTACCTTCAAAAGTTGCCAAAATTTCTGGCTCTTCCCAACCAAACTTCTCTGACAATGTTGTTAGTAATGATCCAGCAACTAGATACTTCTTGTCTACATTCTTTGGTTGCACTTGAACATATTTAAAATCAGGATGAACAGCCAACGCCTGTGAAGCAGGTACTGTCCATGGTGTCGTTGTCCAAGCAACTAGATAAGTATCTTCACCTAGTAGTCCTTTACCATCTTTGACTTGTTCAGAGATAAATGCTGACTCTGACGTTACATCATGATATTCAATTTCAGCCATGGCCAAAGCTGATTCTGATGACCATGACCAAAAGACTGGTTTCTTACCACGGAAAATCAAATCGCGCTTTGCCATGCTACCAAACACACGAAGCTGTGCAGCTTCAAAAGAAGGTTGCAAAGTCAAATATGGGTTATCCCAATCACCAGATACTCCCAAGCGCTTGAAATCAGCCATTTGTTTCTTAACTTGCTTATGAGCAAACTCATCAGCCATCTTACGCCAAATAACTGGGCCAACCTTCTTACGATCTTTACCAGCCTTTGTTAATTGTTGCTCAATGGGCAATCCATGGGTATCCCATCCTGGAACATATGGTGCGTAATAGCCATTCATAGACTTATAACGTACAATGATATCCTTTGAAATCTTATTCATTGCATGACCAATATGAATATTACCATTGGCGTATGGTGGTCCATCATGTAGCATAAATGATGGCTTACCTTCATTTAACTTTTGACGACGTTCGTAGACTTTATTTTCAAACCAAATATTTTCGCGTTGTAACTCTGTTTGTGGTAAATTACCACGCATTGGAAACTTGGTTTTACCAAGATTTAATGTTTTCTTGATTTTCATAAGTTTTTCCTTTCCTCAACCCATTGTTGATTACCAACAATAAGTTGGTAACAAAAAACCCGCATCAGTCATTTTTGACTAATGCGGGACGTTTTTAACCGTGGTACCACCCGAATTCACAATTTAACCTAATAAATTGCCTCTTCAAAATGTATGTGTACTGCTTTTCTGCTGATAGGTATAATTCGTTACTATCTTAGGCTCACACCATCTCCTAAGTCGCTGGTTAGAATAAACTATACTTTTTGGTCAGAAACTTTATGCTATCTATAATAACTAATTAGTTATCCTTATTCAAGAAATTTTCTGAATCTTCACTTGATTCTGGGAAAATAACAACTGTATCGGCATCATCTTCCGAAACAGCTTCAGAAGCAGGCTCAGGCTCAGAACCAGCTACTGCTGATGGCTCTTGATATGAAGCAGGTTGTTGGAATGCGGCCCATTCGTCAGTTTGCACCATATCCAATTGCGCTTGTAGCATACCTTCAATTTTTGCCTTGAAAGCACCCATTTCCTTATCCAAGCCTTCTTTTTCAGCAACTAGTGCTTCATTCTTGTTTTGTGAATCAGTCAATAGCGCATTTGCCTTTGCATTTGCCTCCATCACAATCTTTTGTGCTTCAGTTTGTGCTTGTTGCAAAGTTGCTTCGGCCTCAGCCTCAGTTTGCTTCTTCAAACGGTCAGCAGCCTCTTGGGCAATTAAGATAGATGAGTTTACTGATTGTTTCATCTCCTCAACTTGCTTAGCATTGGCATCAGCTTCTGCCAATTGCGTCTTCAATGTCTGATTTTCTTGCATCAAAGCATCATAATCTGTCACAATTTGATCCAAAAAGTCAGAAACCTCTGCCTTGTCATACCATTTGCTGCGACTTGTCGTGAATTCTTTTGCATGTATTTCTTGTGGGGTCAATGCCATGAGATTTCTCCAATCTATTTTTTAATAACGGCCATTGTTATTCGCCATTTATTTTTTTTAGTTAAACCATTAAGTTCATCAATTTTCAAACGACCATACTGTCGTACCGAAACCAAATCGTTAACAGCTAGGACATAATCAGGCTTATTAATATCAGTCCAATTAACTCGTACTAAATCATGTTCAATCATCTGCTTCGCATGGTTCCTAGAAATATTATACCCATTTGCGACGATACTATCTAGTCGTAAAGAACTCACCGTTGTATTAATAATTGTCCATTCATTATCAACCACAGTAATGTGGTCACCCGTCACTTCTTTAAAACGGACTTTCGCCTTACCAATGTGATCTAGCTGTTGTAAAATAAATGTCCCTATCGCCTTAGTGGCGACAAAATACCACGTTTCATTCTCACCCTTAATAATATCACCAATACTTTGCCGTGCAATACCATTATGCATGAAAGTACCTAAAATTGTACTATGATGTAACGTTGTAAATTTTTCAGGATACTTAATTTGAATAACCTTTAAATCAAAGTCGTCTAATACTGGCACATAATAGTTTGGTGCAATCAATAATCGTTGATTTTCGGCATTCTGATATCCGCCATATTGAAATACTTTTAAATCGTCCTGCTGATTGACCAAAGTTGTTAGAATATAAATTTCTCTTGGGTTCAAAAAATTCGTCAAGACTGGACTATATTCATCCAATACCTGACGAACCAAGCCTTCCGCTGAATTAAGAAACGTGGCTTCATTAGGGCGGAAATGTTGTGCTACATTATCAACCATAATCTTCTCTATATCATTGTTCGAGCAATTGCTTGCAATCCCATTTCAGCTGCTTGCAATAGAATCAACCCAACTAAAGGCGTTAAATCGATAATACCAATGGTTGGTATGAATCGTCGCAATGGGTTCAAAATCAAACCTGATATTCGACCAAGTAATTGACCAAATGATGAATGTTGTGCCCCGGGTAACCAAGACATCAACACCCAAATAACGATGATGAATTCTAATGCTCGGAGTAGCAAATTTAATAATCCAAGGATTGTTAACATATTACCACCTATTAATTAAATTGTTGTCCGAGATTCTGGGAAATCGTCCCTGAAATCTCGAAATTATGCGGGGTCGCTAAAAATATGCGTTCACCAACTCGCTCAATCGTACCGTCAACTGCAAATGCCGTGCCACCAAGGTAATCTAAAATACGCTTACCCGTGTTTTCATCGACTGATCCTAAATTAACGATAACCGCTTCACCGCCAAGTAACTGGGTAGCAATCGTTTGGGCATCTGCATATGTACGTGGCTCATACAAAGCTATCTTAGCTGGATCATCTCTTGATCCATCCATTTTGAGAACATTTGCACGTCGCTCATTCGTTGGACGAGTGGCATTGTTATTTGATTCTGTGAAGTTTGCTGATTTTTGGTCTTCCTGACTATTTTCTGAATCATCGTCTTCATAATAATAGTTATCATCAACACCAAAAATGTAATCTTTAAACTTAAATGCCATGACCAGTCTCCTTACTTATCACCACGCTTCATCCAATTGAAATAAGCTGGGCGCTCGATTTCTTCTTCAGATGAACTTGGTTGAGATGGTGCTGATTGTTGTTGAGATGGTGCAGCTGATTGTGCTGGCGCACTTTGTTGTGGCGCTTTAGGCTGCTCAGAAGGTGTACCCCAATCTGCAAAGGGGTCATTATTAACAACAGGTTGTTGTGGCTGTGGTTGAACTGGTTGTTCTGAAACCGCCTGGAAAGGACTAGCTTGCTTGTTAGCACCTAAGTTGATTTCTGGGCGTGGTGTTTCTGGACGGTCAATGCCAGTTGCAATAACTGTGACGACCAAGTCACCTTCCATTTCCATATCTATCGTTGTACCAAAGATAATGTCAACATCAGTGCCTGATGCTTGGGCAATTGTTTCAGAAGCTTCTTGCGCTTCAAACAATGACATATCAGCGCCACCCTTAACAGAAAGCAACACATTTGTTGCACCTTCGATTTTTGCTTCCAACAATGGTGATGCAATTGCCTTACGTGTTGCTTCGGCTGCACGGTTTTCTCCAGATGCAGAACCAATTCCCATCAAAGCAGTGCCTTGACTAGCCATCGCTGTCTTAACATCCGCAAAGTCCAGGTTAATAATTCCAGGCTTTGTAATCAAATCTGAAATTCCTGATACACCTTGTAGTAACACATCGTCGACCATCTTGAATGCTTCCATGATAGGTGCTTTCTTATCAACGATTTGTAACAAATTGTTATTAGCAATGACGATCAACGTATCGACATTGTCCTTTAACTTTGCTAATCCTTCTGCTGCAGACTTACCACGTCTTGGTCCTTCAAAAGAGAATGGGCGAGTCACAACACCAATTGTCAATGCACCAGAATCTTTAGCAATTTTAGCGATAACAGGGGCAGCACCAGTTCCAGTACCACCACCCATTCCGGCAGTGACGAAGACCATATCAGCACCTTGCAGTGCTTCAGTTAGTTCTTGTTCGCTCTCTTTAGCTGCTGCTTCACCAACTTCAGGACGAGCACCAGCTCCAAGGCCGCGCGTAGCTTTTGATCCAATTTGAATTTTATTCTCTGCTGAAGAACGATCAAGAGCTTGTGCGTCGGTGTTAGCAACGATAAACTCTACACCTTCTACACCATCAGTTACCATTTGGTTGACAGCATTTCCACCACCGCCACCAACTCCGATGACCTTTATTGTCGCACCGTATTCTTGGTTCATGTCCATTTGCAAATCCATATTGAGCTCCTTTTTTGTTAATTTATGAATTAGTCAAAGAACTCCGCAAAGAAATTCTTAATCCTATTTTTCTTCTTAGATTGTTCTTCATCAGTTACTTCAGTCGACTCGGCCTTTTCAGGTTCAACTTGAGGGGCACGTTGTTGTTCGACTTTTTGCTTTTTCTTTTCACCACGCTTCTCACGTGGTAATTGTGCTCCCATACTAGGCTGTCCGAGAACAACAAGTGGTAGCCCATACAAAGCTTGCTTTACAACCAATTGAATTGGTGTTTGCTGTGCTGCATAGTGTACTAATGCCCATGCACCAGCGTAGCCAGGATGGCGTAAGCCAATATCATCTGGCGCAAACAATTTTGTCTGCACATTATAGGCGTCATGAATAGCTTCTGTCATACCACGTAAAGCGGCACCACCACCAGTCACAATCACGCCACCAGGCATTTGAAATGCACCAACCAAGTCTAGTTTTTCGCCAAGCTTTCCTAAGATTTGTATGACTCTGGCTTCAATAATCTGTGCCAGTAATGTTTCCGAAATTTGTTCAGGCTCTTCAGCACTAACTTTCTTGATAACAAGTTGATTTTCGTCTTGCGCTAACTTTGATAGTGCAAAACCAGAATCAAGCTTTAACATATCAGCATCATGTAGTCCTAATTCAAGAACTGTACTAATATCTCGAGAAATATTGTCGCTTCCTGCCGGGAATGATGACAAAAACTTGAGTTGGTGTTCATGGACAACGGTGGCTGAGGTTTGCCCAGCTCCCATGTCTAACAAAATTGTACCAAATTCTTGTTGGCCATCATCCACCAATGTTTTACTATATGCTAATGGTGCCAAAACAAAATCACGAAGTTGTAGACCAGACTTACTAATAGCCATGCGTAAATTACCCATGACATTTCTTGGTGCTGTATAAGCAATACCATGCATTGCTAGTCGCATCCCCACCATATCATTTGGATCTTGGATGCCATCAAAATCATCGACTACAAATTCTGTCGGAATTAATTCAACTACTTCACGGTCTGAAGGCAATTGTATCTTAACTGCTTCCTGTACAGTATTAGCCACATCTTCATATGAAATATGTTGACTATCTTTAACTGTTACAGTTCCCTTCACGTGCTGAATTTGAATGTTGCTTGCAGGTAAACTTGCAACAACTTCTGTTATCGGTTGTTCAGTCTGCTCGTTTATTTGTGCTACTGCTTGACGAATATCAGTCGCTGTTGCATCAATATCAACAACAACGCCTTTCTTTACACCGTGTGCAACAGATCGACCAACCGCTACAATATTAGCCTGTTGATCTCTAACATCTGCTGCTAGCACTTTAATGGTGTTAGTCCCAACATCAAGACCAACAATTAATCCATGGTTGGCCATCTTAATTCCTCCTTTGACTACCATACAAAAAGTTTAAATAAATAAACAATTCTTTAAGAATAATACCATACTTTAGGGGCATTCTTCCAGACCTGCGCCTAGTTTTATTAATCATATGGTTTAAAATATGCTCCTACTTGCAAATCTGCTATCCCAGTTTTATTTAGTTGTGCAACCATCCCAGGATAGTACTTCATCTTCTTTGACATTTCGTCTGCACTAATCAACACTTGGTTACCATCATTCATGTAAATTAGTAATCGTTGATTATTTTGACTATTTGGTGACCAAACTATTTCTGATACTGCATGTCTTAATGGATCAGAAAGCTTGCCAAATTCTGACAATGTTTTTCGTAACTGTTTATCTGTCGTAAAACCATCATATATCGGCAAGCCACCAGCTTGTTGATTACTTAAACCGCGATCCAACATACTACCATTCTCTAATATCGGGTAGTATTTATTATCAGCCTTAACATAACCAACTTTGACGATTTCATCAACTTTGACTTGTAGCGTATTATCTGACTTCCTCGTCAATTTTAAATGACGGATCTGGGGATTTTTGCTTTTTGCCATGTGACTAAAATAGTCGCTTTGATTTAGCGTCGTTAGCAGTGGCTGCCCCGTTTTTAAGCCCGCAGCATGCAATACCGTTTTATCCGACAACTCATGTGTACCAACAATCTCATATTTTTGCACTTGATTTGCTGGTGAAATCAAGTAAATCAATCCAGCAGCCATAACCAATAAAACAATCAGCGTTTTAATCGCTGCCTTCTCGTGCGAAAACAAAAACCGTTTCCTTTTTGGACGTTTATGCTTTGTTGTCTTAGCCTCGTCATCATCGGACTTAATTGCCTCATCTGAGGTATCGGTATCATGATTGTCTTTGGTGCCTTGCTTAACATCCGCTTGTTTGGGATTGGATTGCGGCTCTTTTTTATCTGACTGCTTTGACCGTTTTGGTTTTGATGACTCAACCTTCCCTGATAATAAAGCATTTAAATGTGCCTGAATATCAGAGGAATTCGCATGGTCGTTTTTATTATGCGGATTTTCTTTTTTATCAGTCATCGTAACCTCCTACAGACTCCTCACAGAAATAATTTACTTTATAACGCTCTTAATCAATGCAATAAATTGATCTGCAGCATCAGGAACACCCATCTTCATCGCTGCTTCTGCCATTAGTTGACGTTGTTTCTCATCTGTCATCAATTGATCAATTGTACCAAATAGAGTTGTACCAGATAGCGATTCTTCTGTAATCATCTCAGCAGCCCCAGCATTTGCTAAACTACGCGCATTTTTCGTTTGATGATCGTTAGTCACATATGGGCTAGGAATAAGAATCATTGGTTTACCCAAAGCTGTTTGCTCCGCTAAACTTGTCGCACCAGCTCGGCCAACAACTAGGGAAACCCTTGGCATCAATTGCGGCATATTACTAATATATGGTACAACCGCTACATTTTCTGTCGTTTCAATCTTTTTCGTAGCCATCTCTTGCTTAACGTCATCGAAACGTTTTGATCCAGTAACAAAAATAACTTGGTATGGTTTATTGGCAAAACTTGATAAAGCATCAATCATTGACGCATTAATTTTAATAGCCCCTTGTGAACCACCAAAAACAAGCACTGATGGCTTATTAGGTGATAAACCTAAGCCTTCCCAATCAAAACTACCCTGACCATCAACAACTTCTTGTGCTCTAGGGTTACCAACAATCGTTGCTAAATTATCTTTAAAAGCTGGTAATGCTGCTGGAAAAGCCACACCGACTTTGGTTACCTTGCGGGCCAAAAATTTATTCGTCACTCCTACGACTGAATTTTGTTCGTGGATTACCGTTGGAATTCCCATTTGTTGCGCAGCGTACAAGACTGGACCAGAAACATAACCACCAGTACCAACAACCACATCTGGCTTAAATGTATCTAAATATTTTTTAGCTTCACGAGTTGCCTTCAAAAAAAGGTAGATCGTTTTAAAATTGTCTAGCGATAGTGAGCGATGGAAGCCTTGCACCTTCAATGATTTGAAGTTAAAGCCAGCTTTAGGTACGATACTACCCTCTAAACCGCGTTCACTACCAATATATAAAACCTCTGTATCAGGTTCCAATGCTTTCAAGCGCTGGACTGTTGCTAATGCTGGATAAATGTGACCACCTGTGCCACCACCAGATACAATAATACGCATGTCTAATCCCCTCTAATCTTTATTGTCTAATTTTTAAAATTTTTTACGGCTTCGACAAACAAGTTTCCTCTTGTTTCAAAATCTGGAAATTGATCCCAAGATGCAGCAGCGGGAGATAACAGAATAACCTCACCTGCTTCACTTAACTCAAAGGCTGGTTCTACCGCACTAGGTGCATCCTTGGCGTGAACAACTGGTATCCCAATCGTTTTACCGACTTCAGCTAACTTATCAGCCGTTTCTCCGAATACAATCAAGCCCTTAACATGCTTCTTTATCGCAGTTAGAAGTCGCATTTGATCATCTCCTCGATCTAATCCACCAGCTAATAATACTACTGGCACATTAAATCCAGATAAAGCCATTTCCGTTGCTTCAATATCAGTTGCTTTAGAATCATTATACACTTGACGATCGTAGAACTTACCAACAAATTGTAATCGATGCTCTACTCCCGAAAAGTTCTTTAATGCTTTCGCAATGCTCTCTGTGTCAATTCCCATTAGTTTACCAACAGCAATCGCAGCTAGCGCATTTTCTATATTATGTGTACCAGGAACTCCTAATTCGTCAGCAGCCATGATAACTTCTTCTTGATAATATAAGTTGCCTGCTTTCAAATAAGCACCTGCTTCGCTGAAACCTTCCCGTGAGAAAGGTATAATAGTTGCTTTTGTCTGTTCCGCTAAATGACGCCATTCTTCTTTATCATAATTAACAACAAAAAAATCATTTGCCGTTTGATGTTTTGTAATGTTCATTTTAGCAGCAACGTAGTTTGCCCGTGTCCCATGAAAATCCAAATGTGAACCAAAAATATTAGTTAACACAGCAATGTGTGGCTTGGGAGCTGGCATACCCGTTAACTGGAAAGATGATAGCTCAGTGACCAACACATCATCCGCTGTCATTTGAGGAGCAACTTCACTAACTGGGGTACCAATGTTACCCGCAACTAGCACGTGACCTTTTCCTGGCTGCGTCCGCAACACAGATGAAATCATCTCTGTTGTCGTTGTCTTACCATTAGATCCCGTTACAGCAACCCAGTTTTTTTGAATATACTGTTGGGCAAGAGCCACTTCAACAACAATTGGAATTTGTTGTTCTTGGGCAGCTACCAATATCGGAATTGTGTATGGAATACCTGGATTTTTGACGATTATATCAACATTCTTTAATAGTTCAACTGATTGGTCAGTGGTAAATTGCACATCATTTGCCTTCAATGCCTTTACTTTCTCATCCATAGTGTCTAGCTTAGGATCCGAAACAGTCACACGGGCGCCTTCACTTTGCAATAAATTGGCCGCTGCTGCACCTGAACGTGCAAATCCAATTATTAATACGTGTTTATTCATTATTAAGAGCCCCTTTTTTAAGATATGTATACGGGGAATCGCACCCCATGATTATTTTTATTTATGAGAACCAGAATACAAGATAAAGTACTGCCATAACTAGTCCAGTTCCCCAAAAGAATAGATTTACTTGCCATTCATTCCATGGTTTCTCCGTATTACCAGTTAGACCACCTTTTTCAAAACTATGATGAATAGGTGTCATTAAGAAAATACGTTTCTTGAAGAAATGAAAACTAGTGACCTGAATAATGACACTTAGCGTTTCAATCATAAAGACGAAACCAATGATCAATAATGACCATTCATGGTGTAATACCAATGAATTCATTGCTAATCCAGCTCCCAGGGCAAGGGATCCGGTATCACCCATAAAGATAGTTGCTGGATAATGATTAAAGAACAGGAAGCCAAGTAAAGCGCCAATTATTAATGCGTCCAACAAGACCATCGTCATATCACCTTGCACGATAGCAATCACTAGATATGCAACATACGCAATAATAGCTGTTCCTGATGCCAAACCATCTAACCCATCTGTTAAATTAGTTGCATTTGACCAACCAACTAGCCAGAAAATCGTAAACAAAGTGTAAGCAATCACACTATGCCATTCGCCTAACCCGAATGGTAAGTTTAAGAAGAAATCAAACTTACCTAAGGCTAGTACGATCACACCCAAAATAGCAGCCGCGATTTCAGCGAATAGCTTGGGTAAAAAGCGTAAGCCTTCATCACGATGGTTGAAGACTTTAATACTGTCATCAAAAGCACCAACAATTGCAAATACTACAATCGCAATCAGAGTTGCCCAACCCGTTGAAGCAGCATTTTTAGTGGCTAACGCTAAAATAATAAAACCGATAACAACAACTGGAATAAAACCAGCGCCACCCATTGTTGGTGTTCCTGCTTTAGCAGCATGATCCGGCTCATGTTCCCCAGTACGCATAACCATTTGAGCTACTTTAATTTTTTTAAACCAATCTCGTAGACGCGGCACTACCAGTACCGTAACAATTAGACTAAATAATAGTCCCACTAAAAAAGTCGACATTCGACTACTCCTCTCACTCACCTATATTCCTAGTTTGACGTCTTAGGCTCTTTAAATTCTACCGTAATTTCATGATAACCATCAGATAATTTTGAATCCGCCTTGACTGATTGGGTCGTCACAAATCCATTACCCTTGATGTTAACCTTGATATCTGCCAACTCTGCCCAAGCTAATACATCACTTTTTGCCCAACCGGCCATATTAGGCACAGCAATATTCTTACCTGTATTCAAGAAAATACGTTGACCAACAATTGATTTTTCACCACCAGTTATTGATTGACTTTTAATTGTTTTACCGTCACCCATGACAACCGGTGTTAGGCGATTGGACTTTATCTCTTTTGTAGATTCTTTCGTTACACCACCGACAACCGTTGGTACATTCACCTCTTGATTAGCACTAACAACCACCTTATTGTCGCTTTCAGACATATCCAAAGCTTGTGCCATCACCTTTTTGAAGACATCTGACATATTTTTTGCAATATTATCTGTATTTTTTTGTGGCTGCTTTGTCACAATATACATCATATAACGTGGATTGTTTGAGGGTGCCATCCCCATCCATGAGTGAATTTCATTAGTGTTGTCTCCTGGAGATGAATATCCAGAAGAAGTAGCCACCTGGGCTATTCCAGACTTACCAGTTGTCCGAACATCCGGAATGGCATAATCTTTTCCTAATCCATGCTTAGAGTAGATAACATCTTCCAATTGTTTACGCGTCGCTTTCGCACTAGACTTACTAATTGGTTTAGAAACAGTCTTCGCCTTAGGTTGTGAAACGACTCGATTAGTATTTGGATCCACTACCTTCTCAATAATTTGTGGTTGTAATTCCTTCCCATTGTTAGCAATCGCTGAATAACCTTGCATCATCTGTAACGGTGTCACAGATATGGCTTGTCCAAAAGCAGTGTTTGCTTGCTCAATTGGATACTTAAATTGCATGCCACCTTTTGCTTCATCACTAAAGCCTGAGTTCGTTGATTTCAAAAACTTAAATTTATTCAGGTACTTACGCCAAGTTTGGGCACCCATTTTTTGCTCAGTTAGGGCCATCGCCACGTTAGAAGAGGCTGCAATTCCTCTTCCATACGTGATACGTCCCCATCCTTCACCATCATTCCAATCAGTAACCTTTTTGTCGACAACCTTTAACGTACCTGATTCATAAGTATCATCTTCATCCCAGTTGTCAGAATCGATAGCCGCAGCCAGTGTGATTCCTTTCAAAACCGAACCAGGTTCGAACGCAGTCCCATATAACTGATTCGTCCATAGATCTCCAATTCCTTCACCTGTTGTGGCATTATAAGATGGACGTTGGGTCGTTGCAACAATTTTACCAGTTTTCGTATCCATGACTACTGCAAGTGCCGCCTTAGGTTTCATATCATCGGCGAGCGTTTGCATACTCTTTTCTAGAGTTGTTTGTAATTTTGTATTAATGGTCGTGTATATATCATAACCATTTTTAACAGCCAGATTTTTCTTTGAAACTGCACGATCATTGGTATCTGTTGAGGTTGTTTTGACACCATTGTGACCAGTCAATTGTTTATTCCAAGATTTTTCGATACCAGTTATTCCTGAAATGACTTTACCATCACTACTATTTTCATTTTTTGTTAAGCCAATTAGATCTGATGCAAAAGTCCCATTAGGATATAAGCGTGATTCGCTTGGTGTAAAAGTTAACCCTGGCACATTAAGTGCTTTAAGCTGCTTATACTTTTTAACATTCAAATTTGAACCATCTTGTCCAAACTGGACTTGCTTTAAGTTATTCTTACGACCGCTTTTAATTAGCTTTTCGTACGTCTTGGCTTTACCACCAATGACATTTGCAATTTTCTCACTAACAGCCTTATCCTGGCCCTTCTTAACATACATTGGCTTACCTTTAGAGGACTTTTGACTGCTATCTAGTACAGCCGCCAATGTATAAGTTGTTGAAGATTCTGCTAGTGGATTACCTACTGCATCAAAAATTTCACCTCTTTTAGCTTGAATTTCATTTTGACTACGGTAGATTAGCTGGGCTGCCTTGTCTAACTTATGCCCCCGAACATCTTTTGTGATAGCGACATAAGAAAAACGGACCCCCAACACAACCAGCACCAGCATCATTAATATAAGCAGAATTTTGCCTGTATTACGACTGTTTTTATCCGGTTGATCACGTTTTGGCATCCGTCGTTTTTTTACCATGCTACTTTACGTTCCTTATATTTTGATTATTAAGTGTTAGTCCATTCTTTTCAGCAATCTTATTCAACCGATCCGGATTAGATAAATCACTAACTTCCTGTTTCAAGTCATNNCGCGAACCTGTTCCAACTGTGCTGATGTCGTCGACAACTGCGTATTCGCTGTTGCACTCTTATTGGCCATAAAAATGACTAAAAAGGCCATAACGATAACCGTTAGAACCGCTGCGCCAACCATCATGAAATCTACTGTATCCCACTTAGGTTTAACCATTTTCACATTTTTGGCTGTTTTATGTCTCGCATTTGTCTTTGGACGACTAATTTGTTTTGTTACAACATTACTATCGTTGTATTTGGGCAATCCATCCATAGTGGGCTTCCTCCATCATTTTTACTTGATACGTTCTATAATTCGTAATTTGGCAGAATGTGCACGTCTATTAGTGGCTAGTTCTTCGTCTGATGGCAAAATTGGTTTTCGAACAACCAATTTGAAATCTGGTTGCATTTCTTCTGGAATAACTGGTAAGCCTGATGGTAAATCAGGTATTGTTACTTTTTCTTTAAACATCGTCTTAACAAGTCGATCTTCAAGTGAGTGGAATGTAATTACCGCAATCCGACCATGGACATTCAACATCTCCAATGCCTGTGCCAAAGACTCTTCTACCGCTCCTAATTCATCATTCACAGCAATTCTAATTGCTTGAAAAGTACGCTTTGCTGGATGTCCACCTTTTCTTCTCGCTGCTGCTGGAATAGCTTCCTTAATGATATTAACTAAATCAAATGTTGTTTCAATCGGCTTTATTTCTCGTTCACGTTCAATTTTTCTTGCAATCTGTTTTGCAAACTTCTCCTCACCATAACGTGAAAAGATACGCATCAACTCATGAAATGACCATTCATTAACAACAGTTCTTGCATTTAATGCTTGTGACTGATCCATACGCATATCTAACGGTGCATCATATTTATATGAAAAGCCACGTTGACCATCATCAAACTGTGGTGAAGAGACACCCAAATCATAAACGATACCATCAATTCCTGAGACATTCTGCTCCACTAGCGCATCATGTAAATGACGAAAGTTAGTCTGGATGAATGCGACTTTGTTAGCAGCTAATTCATCCGCTAGATGGGTTTCGTTATATTTAATAGCCGTGACATCTTGATCAAATGACCATAATTTACCATGATTCAACCGACTAGCTAATAATTTAGAGTGGCCACCACCGCCTAACGTTGCGTCAACATAGACACCATCTGGTTGGACATTTAAGCCATCAATGGCTTCTTCTAATAATACTGTTACGTGTTTAAACTCCGTCATCGGTATTTAAGTTCCTTTCAATTCATATGGAGCTATTAAAATCCTAGTTCTTCTAAACCATCCGCAATATCATCGAAGTTTTCTGCAGTTTCATCTTCATAAGCCTGCCACTTCTCAGTGCTCCATAATTCGAAGGTTGTGTCCCCAAGACCGAAAACAGTTACATTTTTTTCGATTTTTGCATAATCACGTAATGTTTGTGACAGGTTAATACGCCCTTGTTTATCAAATTCAACTTCAATCGCACCACCAAAAACAAAACGCTTAAATTGACGTGCTTTTGAGTTAGTTTCTGGCAATGCATTAATCTTTTTTGAAAAGTCTTGCCATCCCTCAAGGGTATAGGCACGCAATGAATGATCCATCCATCGGGTGATTACAAAAGACTCACCTAACTGGTTTCGAAATTTAGCCGGAATAATTAGCCGATTTTTTGTATCTAATGAATGTTGATACGTTCCCATGAACATCAGCTAATTCCTCCTCTCTAAATTTCGACATGTCACAATAACAATTCACCAATCTATTCGACAATTCAATACATTTAATTTACCACAATATCCCACTTTCAACCACCTTTCCCCACCCATTACCACCTTGTTTTTTAAAACATTTATTGTTAAGAATACCGACGTATCGGTACATAGTGACTTTTTTAACATAAAGTTTACAATTATGCGTAATTTTAACAACAAATTGAACACCAAATGATTCGTCCAAAAACGGTGGGGAAAAGTGGGCATTAAAAACGCACTTTAAACTATGCAATGCTGTTAAAGGCATTTGTGCATTGCAAAGTGGCAATAAAAGCAATAAAAAAGGAGTTTTGAACTGAACCCCGTAAGTTG
>JACYYK010001093.1_pt3 | contig 46333 bp, 45 predicted proteins | sample 8236871 | NCBI WGS metagenome assembly JACYYK01 (sample SAMN14103087, study PRJNA606662) | landfill metagenome | isolation source: landfill solid waste inoculated with endophyte fungus Paravalsa indica | place: India:New Delhi, Okhla landfill site | collected 2017-11-05 | reverse complement strand
AGCAGGGGAATATGATGATGAAGTTCTGCTTAAGAAACAATTAACGAAAATAAGCAAGGAAATAGACGATGTAAAAGAGAAATGGAAACAAAAAAGTCAGCAGCTAAGTGATCAACGGGCAGCACTAGAAATGCTAGAAGATAGAGAAGAAGTGTCACTATTAAAGCATCAAATTGCCTTAAAAAAAGAGAAATTAGAAAAGCTAGCAGGAGAATGGGCCATTGATCAAATTGCCTTAGAAAGATTACTACAAGCCAAAAATCGTTACTACGAAATTTATGTGCCAAAGGTTTTTCAGCATGCAAGTAATTATTTCTCCAGGCTAACATTAGGAAGATACCAACAGCTTGTACTACTAGAAGAGAGTAATTGGATTCAAGTAGAGGATCGTGAGGGATTTTTCTATACTGTAGATGAATTATCACAAGGGACAAAAGACCAATTATATATTGCCATTCGGCTAGCCTTGAGTAATGTGATGGCAAAGGATTTATCGTTACCTTTTTTAATAGACGATGGTTTTGTCCACTTCGATCAATACAGAAAGGAGTCCATTTTAGAAATATTACAAGAATTAAGTGAGGACCACCAAATATTATACTTCACTACTGAGGTTTCCAGTGGCAGTATGATAAAAATAAATTAGAGAATAAAAGCTCCATTCCAGAAGGAAGGAGCTTTTTTTATACGTTAGGAAAGTATAAAATTTCTACACAGTAGGGTTTCGACGTAGCTGAAATTTTAAGGTACCAAGTATAAGCAAAACTAGGCATTCGCCAAAGGACCAGCGAATACGAGTTTTTCTAATAATTGGTTTACAGAGAATCTGGTCATTCATCCGGTTCATTCACATGGATTGCTCTAACAGGAACTGCTACTTTGACTCCTTCTTCTTCTAATATTTCTAGAATGAGAAGGTTGGTCTCCTCGTGAATTCGTAAATATTCTCCCCAATTTGTCGTTTTCGTGAAGAAGTATAGCATAATATCCATACTACTCTCGCCAAAATCAGTAAATCTGGCAAATATAGTTTCCTTATGAATTTCCTCGTGGTTCTCAAGCAGGCTTCGAATTTTTTTCGTCACTGCTTCTATTTTTTCCTTAGGGGTGCCATACTCTAATCTTAAATGGAAACTAATTTGCCTTTTGCCCATTTTACTCCAGTTCGTAATGGGTTCATTGGATAAAGTGGAATTTGGAATGGTGATTAGGGCATCGGCAAATGTTCGGATAATCGTACTTCTGAAATTAATATCCTCAACAACCCCTTCGACACTTGGTGTTTGAACCCAATCCCCTATCGAAAAAGGTTTTTCGGTTATGATGACAATTCCACCAAATAAGTTTTTGATCACCTCTTGAGCAGCTAGAGCAAATGCTAATCCACCAAGACCAAGTCCAGCAACAAATGTACTGACCTCATAACCGAACTCTTCAGCAATCACACTAATACTGATGAGGATGATGATCACTCGAACTGTCTTAGATAAAAATGGGATGAGAATCTGATCGATTTCGATTGCTGAGTTATTACTAATTTTCATAAATAATATGGAAGTTTTGGAGGATAAGTTAAACAGTCCCCAAGTAATAAGTAAAATATAGCCAGCTCTAAGTAAATCACCAAATAATTCATTTCTATGATTAAAAAACGGAAAATAGATGGCTGCAATATAAAGACCAATTAGAATAAACACCCATCTTAATGGTCGTTCAAATGCCTCTAATACTTGATTGAGGAAATCTGATTTCGTTTTTTTGAAGAGCTTTACAAGTAGGTAGAATACATACTTTGTAAACAGCTTGCGTAATACTAGGAAGAAAAGGATAATCCCAATCGAAATGGCGATTTGAATCCAATCTTCGAGACTAATCTTTTCCCATAATCTCCAGTTCATTTTTCTAATAAACTCCTTTATTCATAGATGTAACTTACTTCTGATCAAATGTTTCTGTATTTTCATAACGGCTGTCTAAATAATCTACTATGTGAATAATATAGCCTTCTAGATTTAGAGGTTTTCGGACAGCACTACCCCATTCTGGTAAGCCGTGATGACACAAAATACAGTGTGACATTAAATGAATTTCTTCCATGCTTATCGATATCTTCTTTTCCTCGATAATTTTTGTTAATAGAAGTACACCATAAGGAATATGTCCAATCAATACACCTAATGGATCCATGGTGATCCCAGCTTGCTTACGCGTATCGTTTTCAGCAAAATGTGCAGTTGGGTATAAATAACGAAAAATATCTAATGATTTTCCGGCATAGTCGTATTCCATTAGTTTACCAATATCATGGAAAAGAATACTTGTTATCAAGGCATCGTAATGCACATCATCAAACTTATGTGCTGTCATTCCTTGTAACATATGGTATAAATGGTCGATCGTATCCTTCCAGACAAAGGAGGAGACTTGGTCGTCTGATTTTAATGAGTCCCAGATTTCCAATTTATATTGTGTTTCAATTTTGTTAATTAGTTTCATGACTGCTTTAAAAGGATTTTCCTCTTGTAGCACGATATATCGGCAAAATCGCATTAACCCAACCGTATGTTTTAATAGACCACCGAGATAATTATGATGATGCCCTTTAGCAGCTGGGCTCAGTCGAAAGGCGTCCCATAATTGTTCCATTGCTTGTATCGAAATTTGCTGAAAAGGTTCTTTTAATTCATATAAATAGGCGAATAATTCCAATCGGAGCTGCGATAAATCCTGCTTCGTGTATGCTAGCAATTGAAATGGATCGATTTGATCCTGACAAGGTGCTAAGCTATTAATGGTGAGACTCTTATAACCATTGAACTCATCTACCTGTGCATGAATATCAAAAATAGCTTCCTTTTCTAGTAATGGTATTGTATTCAGTACAGCCCCATTATTATCCCACATTTTAGCAGGAATATTTCCAGCTTGATTACTGAAGGTGATCTTGAGAAAGGATTTTTTTGTCTTTGTTTGTCTTATTTCAAACTCATTCAGTAATACTCTAGTTGTTATCGTTGTACCCTTTTTTGATTGGTTTAAATCGAAACTAGCCGTTTCTTCAGGGAGTGGTGGTAGTGAGAATGTGGAAGTAATATGTGCTGCTAATTCATCGCTTACCTCATATTGAATGGGAATCATATCATAAAAATAGGTGAGTTGAGTCATGATAACACTCCTTATATAGAAAACTCGAAGATTACCGAGCCGAGTTAAATTTCGATGCTTAGAAAAACCCTATCTCTTCGTGTGGAGAGATAGGGCGAAAAGATAAATTATTCAGCTGAAGATTCATCTCCGTCATTTGCATTAGACTCTTTCTCAGCGTCAGAATTTGATTCTGTTTCTTCCTCTGCAGAATCACTGTTGGATTCTGTTCCTTCCTCTGATTCAGCACCTTCTCCAGATTCTGCATCCGTTCCAGACTCTGTTCCTCCTGATTCAGCAGGTGCTTCTTCTTTCTTAAATAGATCTTTAAACTCATCGAGTTTAACATCCACTTTAGCATTATCAATTAGGCTTTGAAGTTTTTCTTGACCTGCCGTTTGATCTACTTTAGATAGCGCAATTTCTTGGCGAATTTGATCTTTGATATCTTCTAATGGTTCAAGTTCTTCTTCACTTTCTACATGATCAGTTACTTTAATGACATGCCATCCATGAGAAGATTGTACTGGCTCACTAATTTCATCAATTTCTAAATTGTAAGCAGCATCTTCAAATTCTGGTACCATTTCCCCTGGTCCGAACTCTCCAAGTTCACCACCATTAGCGGCACTTGCTGTATCTGTTGAGTATTCCTCTGCTAAGGCAGCGAAATCTTCCCCGGCATCTAATTTCTCAATAACCTCATTCGCTGTTTTCTCATCTGCAACAAGAATATGACTTGCCACTAGCTTTGTACCCATACGATCATAACGTTGTTGAATCTCTTCATCGGTTACTTCCACATCTTCGGTCACAGCTTTTTGTTGAAGTAGGCTAACACGGATATCCTCCCGTAATGCATCTTCATCTGCATAACCACTACCACTTAAAGCTGTTTCCCATTGATCGCCATATTGTTCTTTCATTTGGTCGATTTGTGCATCAATTTCTTCATCAGAAACTTCATATTTATCATTTAAGATCGTTTCAAGCACTAGTTGCTGAAGAACTTGCTCTCCACTGTTTGCCTTTAATTCTTCATAGAATTGCTCTTTTGTCACTTCACCTGAATCTGTTTCTACCACTGTTTCGGGATCTGAGGAACAGGCAGAAAGGGTTAATACACTAGCTGCTAGAGTTGCTGTTATTGCTAACTTTTTCATAATACATACACTCCTACTGTTTTCTAAGACTATTTTTTCGTTCTTGCAATAATATAACATACTTTTTATAAAAATAAATAGAGAAAAAGAAGATTACTCTATTTTTACATATTTTAATATTATTATGTATAGATTACTTCCACATAGGATGAAATAAGCAGGATGGTAATTAGAATATTGATCGTTCGAAATACGTTTGGCTGTTTCTCTTTCGCCATATCGGTTTGTAGACATAACCTATATGTTAAAGAATTAAAAATAAATAATACAAATACAGAAAATACTATAAATACAAAAATCATGCATTTACCTCCTTCTCTCATGTTACTACTTTATCAAAAAATTGTATATTTGAACAGTATGTCCTTTAGGTAAAATAGAAATAATACAAGGATAAAAATCCTTGTATTATTTCTGAATTAGTATATCATAGCCTCGATCATCGTTTGCAATCACACAGTGTCTCGGTGCACGCCATAATCTATTGACGTAAACAAAATCAACATAGGAGAGGCTCAAATTAATGGCACCAAATAAGATAAAATATGGATAATAGCCAGAAGAAAGGTATCCCATGATAACACAAGGAATGGTAATAAAGATTGTCGGTGCTAATAGACCAATTAATAAGACAGGCTTTGATGTCTTAGTATTGCTACAAACCTCAAAATATGGAAGTACCTTCAGCTTTAAAGACCATTTTAATTTCAGATGTTTATTTGCGCATTTTAGAGGTACAATATGCAAGAATTTGTGTAATAATGGTAGTATAGCTAATCCAACAATCAATGGGAATAGTCCATATTCTCGAATCGACGTATTTTCATGTATAAAATTAAAAGGCAAATATAATAATATAAAGGATAAGAAACCGAATAATAACGAAAGGATCATACTACGATAAAACCCTAATTGCTTAGTAACATTTATGGAATCCCAACAATTCAATTGGATCACCTCTTTCTTACATAGGATGATTGGGTTTTTATTTTCATTTTAAAAAAGCACCTCATGAATATAGTATGTTTCATAAGAAAAATCAATAGGTTTTACGAAAAAATTACGAAAGAATTTTTGATTGAAATTGCCTGCAAAAATTTAGAATAGAACAATGGTTTTTGGAAAGGTGGTAGGAAACGTGTCAAAAATGGAGGCAGAATTGAAAAAACAACAATTTCAACTTTATTTATTGCGCTCTATAAGCAAATTAAATGACCATCCTTTTACCCAAATGTTATTTGAAAATGAAGTAACAGAATATGAATATCAAGAAACCCTAGATCTTTTAAAACGATTAGAGGGTCAATTTGAGGAATGGATAGAGGAAGGCTACCTTCATTTTGAACCATTACTCGTCCAATTCGTTGGAGCACTTTGTGAGAAATTGGAGCCGGAAAAAACGATGATTGCACTCAGAGATGAGGGAATGTATAAAAAAATGATGAACCAGTTTATTAAGCTTCATTTTAAGTATAAGAAGAATGATTATGTCATGTAGAATTACGAAGAAAAGCAATACCCGTTCAAATAAAAAAATGGCTCCTGTCATTATATTGACAGGAGCCATTTTTGATAATTAGTAGCTTTCCGTACGATTTTTGGTTTTGTCCTCTAGTTCTTTTAAGCTTTTTTCTATTTGATTTAAATACTTCTGGATATTTTTCTGATGGGGCTCGACGGTTTTCTTCCATGATTCAATCGATTCTTTAACATCAAGAGAGAGATCTTTAATTAGTGATACCCCTTCTTTAGAGGTTTTGGTGATTTGTTCTTTAATATCCATCCCATCTTCACGAAAGCGATTGAATGAATCAATGGCTTCATTGCTATAATGCTTCATATTATTACGAAGGTCTTTACCAGACTTCGGAGTGCTTAGTAATGTAGCTGTAGCACTAACTACACCACCTACAACGATTCCAAGCATAAGTGATTTCGTATTAATCATGATCAACCACGTCCTTTCTATTCTTATTATTCTCTATTTATTATCGGATCAAACTATATTTTTCAAATCTTCTAGGATGAAATCTTTTGATTTATCTGTTCGGCAATCGATGAAAGGTCTTCTCGTGTATACCGATCATCATGTGTTACCCATTTCATACCAAATCCGTCTTCTTTATTATAGCGGGGAATTAAGTGGATATGTAAATGAAAAACAGATTGCCCTGCAGGTGCCTCGTTATTATTCAATATGTTTAATCCAATTGGTGAAAACGATTCTTTAATAGCATTAGCGATCTTTGGAACACGGCTAAACACATTTGCTGCGATATCTTCCTCTGTTTCATAAATATCCTTCGCATGTGTTTTCGGTATAACTAATGTATGTCCTTTTGTTACCTGACTGATGTCTAAAAAGGCGTAAACCAATTCATCCTCATAAACCTTAGCAGACGGTATGTCTCCTTTGACAATTTTACAGAAAATGCAATCACTGTGTGTAGCCAACGATATCGCTCCTTTTAATTTTATATTTAGCATATTCATTTAGTATGTAATCATTAATTCTATTGTATAAATAAATATTAGGTTGCGCAACAATGACCATCACATTTCTTTCATCTAGTGAAATTCTTTGGCATAACACCAGTAAAATGATAATATTTTAGCATGTAAGGTAATAGAAAGGATGGTTGGAAATGGAGCCACTATTACATATTGAACAATTAGAAGGTGGATATACTCATCGGAATGTATTGCACGGGATTTCCTTTGATGTATTTCCTAACGAAATCGTCGGTTTGATCGGTTTAAATGGCGCTGGGAAAAGTACAACTATTAAACATGTCATTGGATTAATGCAGGCGAAAAAAGGATCTGTTGCGATCAATGGAAAAACCTTTAATCAGCAAAAAGAAGCCTATCGACAACAGTTTTCATATATACCAGAAATGCCTGTTTTATATGATGAGCTAACATTGGAAGAGCATTTACGCTTAACAGCTATGGCTTATGATATTCCAGAAGAAATCTTCAAGAAACGGGTAGAGCCTTTATTAAAGGAATTTCGACTAGATGGAAAGTTAAAATGGTTTCCAATCCATTTTTCTAAAGGGATGCGTCAAAAGGTGATGATCATGTGTGCTTTTCTTGTGGAGCCCGATTTATACATAGTGGACGAGCCGTTTGTTGGCTTAGACCCACTTGGAATCCAGTCTTATTTGCAATGGATGAATCGAATGAAGGAGCAAGGGGCAGGCGTACTAATGTCAACGCATATTTTAGCAACTGCAGAACGGTATTGTGATCGTTTTGTCATTCTTCATGATGGGAAGATCAGAGCACAGGGAACGTTAGAAGAATTAAGACATGCCTTCGGTCGCCCTGAAGCGACACTTGATGATTTATATATTCAATTAACAAAGGAAGCAGATGCTCATGCTTAACGCGAAGGAGTTTTTTTTCGAACGTCTCAAGGCACATGTAAAAGAATTGAATCGCTATTTGCGTTATATTCTAACAGGTCACCTAGCAATCGCGATGTTTTTTATTTTCTCTGCTATGGCTGTTTATTACCAAAAATGGTTAGAAGAGCTCCCAGAAAACTTTCCAGTAGCCATTGTAATTGCCGTTTTGTTAGGCTTTTTTACTATGTATAGTCCGATTCAAACACTATTAAAAAAGGCAGATGTGGTTTTTTTAATACCTGCTGAACAGAAGCTTGCTAGTTATTTTACTCGTACGCTAATCTATAGTTATCTTACTCAAATCTACCTTGTCTTGTTTGTTTATGCTGTAATGGCACCATTGTATTTTGCATCCTTTTCCGATGGATCACTTTACTTCCTTCTACTCTTTTTACTTTTACTTATCAAAGCATGGAGTATACTGGCCAATTGGTGGATGTTAAAGATAAGGGAGCGATCCTCACGAGTTATCGATCAGCTTGTGCGTTTATTACTTATTATTGCTATCGTTTATTTCTTTTTGGAAAGGGAAACGATGTATTTATTTATGGTGACGGCTATACTTGTTGGTTTGTTCCTATACAATTATTTATTAGCAAAAAAGCAGCCTGGTATCCAATGGGATTTGTTAATAGAACGGGATTATTTAAGAATGCGCTCCTTCTATCGTCTGGCTAACATGTTCACAGACGTACCACACTTAGAAACGACAGTGAAGAAGCGACATGGATTGGCGCGCCTACTAACAAGCTCTATTCCTCATAAACAACATAATAGCTATACCTTCTTGTTCCGTTTAACTACGGCAAGAAGTGGAGAATACTTTGGAATATATATCCGGTTACTAGTTATTGGCTGCCTACTCGTTTACTATGTACCAAATCCATGGCTCAAGCTCATCTTTGCGATTCTCTTTGGTTATATGACATTCATACAATTAATGCCATTATGGAAACATCATTCTACATTAGTATGGTTGGATCTATATCCAATTACTGAAAAAGTTAGGGAAGCGTCCTTTATTAAGTGGTTAAAGCAATTAATGATTATCCAGCTCGTTATATTTGCTGTATTTTTATTCTTTGTCGGAAATCTAGAGCTTGGTCTGTTCATGTTTATTTTTAGCATTTTATTTATTCAATTTGTTATCCCTGCTTATGTTCATAAGAAGTTGAAGGGGTAAAAACGAAACAGGTAAACAAATAATAGGAGAGGCTATCCCATTTTTTATTAGGGGATAGCCATTTTTAATGGTGGTTAACTATGTAATAGTTATCTACTGGTTGGCACGATATACTGCTGAAATCAAAGTTTTTGCTGCGATTTTCATTGCTCGTTCATCAAAGTCAAACCTAGGATGGTGATGTGGTATAAATCCATCCTCTATTTGTGCGCCCGTAAAGAAAAATGCCCCAGGTTTACGTTCTAAATAATAAGCAAAATCCTCTCCTGTCATGCTTGGTTCAACCATTTCAGCTTTTTTAACCTCTGAAACCTGTTGGGCAGCTTCAATAATCCATGCTGCCTGTTCCTTATGATTCACGACAGGTGGATATCCTTTTTGGTAATCAAAATGATAGGAAACATCATAGCTATGACAAGTACCTTTGATGATCCTTTCCATTTCAGAGATGATGAACCGCTGTAGTTTTAAATCAAACGTTCTTACAGTACCTTCAATGATTGCGGAATCTGGTATTACATTATAAGCATTCCCTGCATGAAAGGTACCGATGGATAGAACGGCTGTGGCTAATGGATCAAGCTTTCTACTAATAATTTGCTGAAGATTTGCGATTAATTGGGAACCTATCACGATAGGATCCTTGGTTTGATGTGGAATACCTCCATGACCACCGGTTCCATTAATTTTAATCGTAAACTTATCGGCAGCAGCCATAAAATTTCCAGGTGCTGTCTGCACAACTCCATATGGCGTATTTGTCCATAAGTGTGTTCCAAATACAAGCTCCACCTCATCTAATATTCCTGTATCAATCATTGGTTTTGCGCCTCCAGGTGCGACTTCCTCAGCATGCTGATGGATAAAAACAATTTTGCCAGGAATAACTTCTTTATATTGTTTAAATATTTTTGCAATGGTTAACAGTGTCGTAGTATGACCATCGTGGCCACAGGCGTGCATCACACCTTGACTTTTGGAACGATATTCCACCTTTTTTTCATCTTGGATGGGAAGTCCATCAAAATCTGCTCGCAATGCGATGGTCTTACCAGGTTTGCCTCCAGTTAGTGTAGCGACAACACCGTTTCCACCGACATTTGCTTGGTATGGTATTTCTAGTCTCTGATAGTGCTCTGCAATAAAGGCAGCGGTTTTGTATTCATAAAAGGAAAGCTCAGGGTATTGATGCAAATATCTTCGCATATTTACCATCTCATCATAATGTTGGTCTATTTCTATAAAAAGATTGTTTAGCATATATGCATCATCCTCTTACATTTTTTCTCATTATATCACAGTATTCTAGATGTGCATGGTGACTCAAGCTAAAAAAAATAACCCGAGCTTGTGAGCCCGGGCTAACATTAATCTATATAAAAAGGGGGGTATTTACATTTTAGAAAAGCATAAAGGCATCGCAAGAAGTCAGGTTTTTCCTAAAAGAAGCTTTTATCAGCTAGAAGTCTTTGCGTTTCTTCTTTATGTCCTGTTTCATCTGCGATCATATCGTCTAATTTAACGACAAGCTCTGTAAAACCTAATTCTTCTGCTTGTTGTTTCCTTTTTTCATAGCGTTCAATTGTCTCGGTTTCTGCTTTTAATGTTGCTTCAAGCATTGCTCTTACATCTGTTAATTGTTCTACTTTAGCTGGTGTCGTAGTTGGAGTCCCGCCTAATGTTTTGATCTTGTCTGACAAATATAGGGCATGTCCAATCTCATCATCAATCTCATCTTCAAAGAAAGGCTTTAATAAGGAGCGATACAACCCAGATACTACAGATGCATGATAGGTATACATAATAGTAGAAGCATATTCATTCGCTAAGTCTACATTTAATCCATCAATTAATTCTTGTAATTTTTTTTCATCTTGTGCCATGTTAGCTAACATCCTTTCACGTTTTAATCTTCCATTATATGTCTACCCTTAAATTTTAAAATTAAACATAAAAAAACTCCCTTATTGGCAAATCCGTGAATCTATGCTATTCTTTTCCTGTAAGCAACTAACTTCATAACGAACACTAGGGGAGCCTTTAAGGCTGAGACGGATTATTTCGGACCCTTTGAACCTGATCTGGTTAACACTAGCGTAGGGAAGTGGTAGAATAGCTTTGCATGTTTTTAGCATAATCAAGCCACTTGTCTTTATTAGATAAGTGGCTATTTACGTTTCAATTTAAGTTTTTCTTCCATTTCCCATTGCGTGTGACAAAGGAGTGAAAGATTTTGATCGAGAAACATCTGCACTTAATATCTAATGGGAATTTTTCTAACCAACATCTCCCTATCCTTAAAGAAATCCAACATGATATTGACTTTCTCCATATTAGAGAAAAAGAAAAAACTGCAAAACAATTAATGGATTCTATTAATTCATTAATAGGGATTGGGTTCCCTCTATCCAAAATCATCATAAATGATCGGATCGATGTAGCATACATGATGAAGTGCGCTGGGGTGCAGCTTGCTTACCATAGTGCTTGTGTATCTGCAGTAAAAAAACATTTTCCATCCATGTTATGTGGGAAATCTGTTCATTCCGTAAAAGAGGCAAAGCGAGCAGAAGAAGAAGGTGCAGATTTTTTGTTGTATGGACATATTTTTGCTAGTAATTCTAAACCTAACCAGGTTCCAAGAGGATTAATTGCACTTAATAGGTTAATAGACAGTGTTGCAATTCCAGTTTATGCAATCGGTGGAATAACTCCAGCTCTAGCACGGGATATACTGAAATGTAATGCGAGTGGCATTGCGATAATGTCTGGAATATGGGAGGCAGCTCAACCTCTTCAAGCTGTAAAGGCATACCGGAAAGTGTTGAAGGAAGCAAGGAGGGATAGGTATGAATAATTATGATCAAATCATTGTCGGTGCTGGTGTCATAGGTTGCTCAATTGCGTATCAATTAACGAAAAGGGGGTATAACGTTTTAGTATTGGAACAAAACAAAATAGGATGTGAGGCATCAAGTGCTGCTGCTGGAATGCTCGGAGCACAAGCGGAATTTTCAGAGGATTCTCCTTTGTTTCGATTTGCAAGAGATAGTCGCTCCCTTTTTCCAGGGTTAGCAACAGAGCTAAAGGATCAAAGTGACGTGGATATCCATTATATGAACAATGGGATGTATAAGCTTGCCTTCCATGAAAAGGAATGGCAGCAATTAGAGGAAATCGCTCGTTTCCAAGTTGATGCAGGCGAAGAGGCATATATTTTAGGGCGTGATGAGGTAGTTAAGGAACTAAAAAATATTACCTCTCATTTTCTAACAGCATTATACTTACCGAATGACGGTCAGGTGTCAGCACCAGATCTAACAAAAGCATTTGCTCTTGCTGCAAGAAACAATGGAGCAACAATAAAGGAATATACGGCTGTAACTAAACTTCTGATCAAAGATGGGCAAGTTCAAGGAGTAAGAGCAAATCAATGTTGTTATTATGCAGATCAAATAATATTGGCAACAGGAGTAGGTGGAAATCATTTGCTTCCTTTTTTAACAGATCCGTATATTATTTCACCTGTAAAAGGGGAGTGCTTATCGATAATCACAGAAGAGCTGAAGGTAGAATCAACAATAGTTACCAATGGCTGTTATCTCGTTCCTAAGAGTAAGCAAAGAATCATCATTGGTGCGACTTCTATGCCTAACGATTGGGATAAAGAAGTGCGTGTTGAAGGGATTTATCAATTATTAACTCGTGCTCAAAAGATTTTGCCATGTTTGAAGAAGGCAAAAATGGAAGGCTTTTGGTCGGGATTACGACCACAATCAGCAGATGGCCTCCCTTTTCTAGGAGAAGTACCCGATATAGCAGGTTTATATATGGCAAATGCTCACTTTAGAAATGGTATTTTGCTTTCACCTATTACGGGTGAGTTTATGGCCGATTTAATAGAAGGAAAAGAAGTAAAGGCAGCATATAAGGAGAATTTTTCTCTTCATCGATTTCAAAAAGCATTTACATGAAGGTAGGTGAAATGATTGAAGCTTTTGGTCAATGGAAATGATTTAACAGTTAATAGCAGTGTGAATAGCATACAGCAATTGATCGAACATTTAGAGCTAAGGAACAAATCTTTGATTGTAGAACATAACCAGCAAATATTGAAAAAAGAGGACCATGAGAAGACTATCATAAACGATGGTGACAGAATCGAAATCGTTCATTTTGTAGGAGGAGGATGAGCAATGCTTACAATAGGAAAGTATCAATTTAACTCACGATTATTTTTAGGAACAGGTAAATTCTCGGATTTTGATGTGCAGAAAAAAGCGGTGGAGGTGTCCCAAACAGAAGTATTAACCTTCTCTGTTCGGAGAATGAATATTTTTGATCCAAACCAACCCAATTTTCTTGAAAAAATCGACCTTGAAAAATTTACTTTCTTGCCAAATACAGCAGGAGCAAGTAATGCAGAAGAGGCAGTTCGAATCGCTAAATTAGCTGATGCTTCAGGGTTATGTGATATGGTGAAAGTAGAGGTTATTGGATGCTCCAAAACATTGCTCCCAGATCCAGTAGAAACATTAAAAGCAACAGAAGCTCTATTGACAGAAGGCTTCACTGTATTGCCATATACCTCGGATGATGTTGTACTAGCACGTAAATTAGAGGAATTAGGTGCTCACGCTATTATGCCAGGAGCTTCTCCAATTGGAAGTGGCCAAGGCATTGTAAATCCATTAAACTTGCAATTTATAATCGAACAAGCAAAGGTCCCAGTTATCGTGGACGCAGGTATTGGCTCACCTAGTGATGCAGCGTTAGCAATGGAATTAGGAGCAGATGGTGTTTTGTTAAATACGGCAGTTTCTGGGGCGGATAATCCAGTACAAATGGCAGAGGCTATGCGGCTAGCGATTGACGCAGGAAGACTCGGCTATACAGCAGGTAGGATAGAAAAGAAGAATTATGCTGTAGCCAGTAGTCCTAAGGATGGGATAAGTGTTGGAAGCTAGTCGTTATAGTAGACAAATATTGTTTGAGCCAATCGGGGAAGAGGGGCAATTGCGACTTTCTAAAAGCCATGTACTTATCATTGGGGTAGGTGCCTTAGGATCTATTAGTGCAGAGACATTGACACGTGCTGGAGTTGGAAAATTAACCTTGGTAGATCGTGACTATGTGGAAGAGAGTAATTTGCAGAGACAGCAGCTGTTCACTGAAAAGGATGTAATCAATCAAACTCCAAAGGCAATTGCTGCTAAGGAACGCTTAGAGTCGATTAATCATTTGGTCAAAATTGACGCAATGGTGATGGATGCAGATGTCAGTAAGCTGGAACAAATCATACCAAAGGTTCACTTAGTCATTGATGCGACCGATAATTTTGAAACCCGTTTGCTTATAAATGACCTTTGTCAAAAATATCGAAAGCCATGGATTTATGGTGGCTGTGTTGCTAGCTATGGCATCACATTTACCGTTTTACCTAATGAAACCCCATGCTTACAATGCCTAATGAAACATATTCCACAGGATGGCGCAACCTGCGATACTGTTGGTATTGTTAGCCCTGTAGTACAAATGGTCGTATCTCATCAAATGATCGAGGCATTCAAGATTTTAACTGGTAACAAGCAACAATTATCAGGAAAACTAATAGCGTTTGATCTATGGCAAAATCAGCGAATGGAGTTAGCAGTCGAATCTTTAAGAAAGAAAGATTGCCCATCGTGCTCCGAAAATAAACAGTTTCCAAATCTTTCTTATGAGCAACAATTAAAAACCGCCGTTTTATGTGGAAGAAATACGGTTCAAATTCGTTCCCCACATAAACAAGTACATTTAGAAGAAATCGCTAGACATTTACAAAAAAAACAATCATTAAAGGTTTTTCAGAATCCATACCTTCTTTCATTTGAAATAGAGAACCATCGTATGGTCGTTTTTCAAGATGGTAGAACATTGATTCATGGCACAAAAGATTTGACAGAAGCTAAAAAATTATATTATCAATTTATCGGTTAAAAATTACAGGGGCTACCTTCACGGCTAGCCTCTGTTTAAATTTTTTGTAAAATCGCTCAATCTATTTTGTAAATAGAATGGTTATCTGTATAATAAGATGGGAGAGGAGAGAGGTGGATAATGGATAGTAAGAAAGATACGCTATTGTTTATCATTTGGGCGCAAAGTTTAGTTGCTATGCTAGGCAGCCTATTTTACTCAGAAGTTATGGATTATATACCCTGTGAACTATGCTGGTATCAACGAATTTTAATGTATCCACTAGTTCTTATTTATGGGTATGCTCTTTATAAAAAAGATATCAGATATGCATTTCCTGGAATCATAATGAGTGGAATCGGTATTCTCGTTTCTGGCTATCATTATTTAATTCAAAATGTACCAAGCTTACAATCTGCTGGGGATGCATGTGGAGTGGTTCCTTGTAATGCTATCTATGTAGATTTTCTAGGGTTTATCACCATTCCTTTTCAAGCATTTATAGCTTTTTTAGTCATTTTTAGCCTACACCTTGCATTAATTGTTCAACAAAGGAGAGCTTAATTTTGAAAAAGATGATTATATTTATCATAGTGCTAGTAGTAATTTTTTTAGCCTTATTCTTCGTCGTGAAATATCAAAAGGACAAGGCGTCAGAAGGAAATCCGTACGATAAATCAGACCTTCATTCTGCAACCATCGAACAATTAGATCATGAAAACTATCAAAATCAAATTCTACCAGATGAGCTAGCAGACAAGCTTGAAAATGGTGAAGATGTAACGGTTTATTTCTATAGTCCTACATGTGTACACTGCCAACGTACTACCCCAGTTGTCGTTCCAATGGCAGAAGGCTATGGGATTGATCTAGTTAAATTAAATTTATTAGAGTTTGAAGCACAATGGGATGCATATGGAATTGAGGCAACACCAACCATTGTCCATTTTGAAGATGGAGAAGAATCTGCCCGTATTGTTGGGGAACAAGAAAATGAAAGATTCGAATCATTTTTTGAAACAGAAGTATTAGAATAATGGAATAAAAAAGGTATAAATCCAGACTTTTATCTAGTTAGAAAAGTCTGGATTGTTTTTTAGTGAAGTAACATTTCGGGCGATTCCACATTTTAAAAACTCTGTTATCAAAGCGATGATACACGTCCCAACACCCATGCAATCCTTCAGTCACTATTTCTCCAAGTACTTACGCTTCCTCTTCTCCTACTTGATATACATTAGTATAGGCAGGGCCTGCACTATATGGCTTTTGTTCTATTGCCATTCCTTCGTCATTTTTCCATCTTTGATAAGCATATTTATTTCGCCACTCTGTTAGTAAGATATACGTTTTCCCCTTGGAAGGACGTAGGAGTCTAAGTGCGATAAATCCTGGGTGATCTGTTATGTTCTTAGCTGTTTCCTTTAATTCCAATTCAAAAATAGGAGCACCTTCGTCTGTAATGGGAAGATGTGTAAGAGCGATAAAACCAGTTTCTTGCAAATCATTTTGTGATAGGACTACTTCATAATTTCGGCTTGTTTTGAAAATAGAAGAATTTTTATCATCTTCATAATATGCAATGGCTGTATCCGCATTATGCATTAGAATAAAGGGGTGTTGTTCTTCTAACTTCGATAAGTATTCAAAAGTACCATTTGTCATAAATGCCTTCATTTTCTTTCCTCCTCGATTATCAATTCTTTAAAATCGTTTTTCCCGTATGTTGTGTGATAAAATAAAAATATTGTGTGTTAAAATGTGACAAAAGATGCAAGTGTAGATGCCAAAATTTGATGAAAGGTGGTGCAAACTGTTGGGATTTCTCCATAAATGGATGCAGAACAGCTGGGTAATGATAAAACGCTTTAAAGTGTTGGTTATTATCTTTACTGCAATGATTTTCTTCGCTTTCTGTGGTTATTTATTCTTATTATTTGGTGGAAGTTTAGTTTTTAATGAAGCTGCTACATATTTACCCCAAACCTCTAAGGTTGTAACTGAGGATGGGACAATTCTAGGAAAACTTTATAGCGAAAATCGTGAGTATGTCTCCATAGATGAAATACCTGAACATGTGGAAGCTGCCTTTTTATCATTAGAGGACAAGGATTTTTATGAACATTCCGGAATATCCTTTCCAGCAGTTGCACGGGCATTATATCGTGACATTCTCGCCATGAGCAAAGTCGAAGGCGGAAGTACGATTACACAACAGCTAGCGAAAAACTTATTCTTAGTTAATGATAAAACATGGATGCGAAAAACGAAAGAGGTTATGGCTTCCATCTATTTGGAACGTAATTATAGTAAGGAAAAAATTCTTGAGCTTTATTTAAATGAAGTGTATTTTGCGCATGGAATTTATGGTGTCGGAACAGCAGCGGATTACTTTTTTGGAAAAGATATTTCAGAGCTTACGATCGGTGAAGGGGCACTCCTTGCTGCAATGGTAAAAGCCCCTAACACTTATTCTCCTTATATTGATAAGGAAAAGGCAAAAGAAAGAAGAGACCTTGCCCTTTCTCAAATGGAGAAGTATGGAGAAATTTCAACAGAAGAGATGCTCTCCTTCCAAGCAAAAACGATAAACGTTCAAACACATGAGCAGGAGGAGGAACCATGGTTAGATGACTATTTTGACCATGTATTGAAGGAAGTAGAGTATGTATATGGGCTCAGTAGGGAGGCGTTGAAGCGTGGTGGCTATACGATAGAGGTATATATGGATCCACTAATGCAAAAAATTGCCTATCAAAAAATGCAGGACGATAGCTTTTTTCAAGCTTCTAATCAAAAGGTGGATGGGACCTTCGTATTAATGGAACAAGAATCAGGACATTTAAAGGCATTAATTGCTGGTCGTGATTTTTCCTTCTCGGAAATTAATCAGCTTCATGTTGCTAAACAGCCTGGGTCTATTATGAAGCCTTTAGCAGTCTATGGTCCAGCTATGCAATTAGGGGAATATAAACCATACGATTTACTCCTTGACAAAGATATCGATTATGATGGCTATCACGTTAAAAATGCAGACGGTCAATATGATGGGCAAGTCACGATGTATGAGGCGATCAACCAATCGAAAAATGCTCCAGCAGTCTGGTTATTAGATCAAATCGGAATTGATTATAGTAAAGCTGTTTTAGAAAAAATGAATCTTACTATAAAAGATAAAGGACTTGCTATCGCATTAGGTGGGCTAGAAAAAGGATTAACACCTATAGAAATAACAGAAGCATATCGTACCTTTATTCATCGAGGACAATGGACGGAATCGAGAAGTATCCAATCCATAACCGATTCCTCAGGAGAGATTATCACTCCACAAGAACAAAAAACAACGGAGATTTTTAACCAACAGGTCGCATGGAATATGGTACGGATGTTAGAGGGGGTTGTCCAAACGGGTACAGCACAAAATGGAGATTTTTCCAAAGCATTAGCAGGAAAAACAGGATCGACAGAGCATCCACACTCACCGGGGAATATAAAAGATGCCTGGTTTGCGGGATTCACTCCTGACTATGTGATGTCAGCATGGATAGGGTTTTCCGAAGCTCCAGCAGAAAATTATCTCACCACTGGTAGTGAAGCACCGACTCGATTGACAAAATCGATTTTACAAGAGATAGATAAACATTATTCGTTAAAGCAAAACTTTGAAAAACCTAATCAAGTGAAGGAGTTGCCTAAGCCAATCGGAGAATTACCTGTCATTACGGATTTATCGACATCGATAGAATTTGGCGGTTTCACCGTAATTCAAGGAGAATTAAACTGGACAGTAGCTGATGATGAACGAATTGTTTATCAAATTTATGAACAGAGGGAAGAAAAGGATAAATTAGTTGGAGAAGTGAAAGGGAAAGGGAATTATACTGTTGGATTAGGGGATGTTTTTCAATCAAAGCAGTATTATGTAGTTCCATATAATCCGTTAACAGAGCAATCGGGACAACCATCGAATATCACAACCTTTAGAGAATAAGAATTAATTTTAGCTTTATAATTGTTTTTTAGTTATAATAATTACAATTTAGTGAACAATTGTGAAAAATGCTATACATGTACGATTAAACATTTTATAGTTAAATAGAATGAGGAAAAAGGATGGAATAGATATGACAGCATTTAATGATACGATTTTAAAAGCGTTTCGTGGTGAGGAAACAGACTATACGCCTGTCTGGTATATGCGTCAGGCTGGAAGGTCCCAAAAAGAATATAGAGAATTAAAAAAGAAATATTCTTTATTTGAAATTACTCACCAGCCGGAACTATGTGCCTATGTTACGAAGCTTCCTGTAGACATGTATAATGTCGATGCAGCTGTTTTGTACAAGGATATCATGTCACCATTACCGGCAATTGGTGTAGATGTAGAGATCCAATCTGGCATTGGTCCTGTAATTGAGAATCCTATAAAGTCATTAAAAGATGTGGAGAAATTAGGAACAATCGATCCCGAAAGTGACGTTCCATATGTATTAGAAACGATTCGAATATTAACAAAGGAACAGCTTCAAGTACCTTTGATCGGTTTTAGTGGTGCTCCTTTTACCATAGCAAGCTATATGATTGAAGGAGGTCCATCGAAAAATTATCATCGAACAAAAGCATTGATGTATAGTGACCCGAAGGCATGGTTTGCTCTGATGGACAAATTAGCTGATATGACAATAACGTATGTCAACGCCCAGATACAAGCTGGTGCCCAAGCTATTCAAATTTTTGATTCATGGGTTGGTGCGTTAAATGTTGCTGATTATCGTACCTACATCAAACCAATTATGCAGCATATTTTTACAGAATTGAGAAAAAATAATGTACCTCTTATTTTATTTGGAGTAGGTGCAAGTCATTTAGTGAAGGAATGGAATGATCTCCCTGTTGATGTGCTTGGATTAGACTGGCGCTTATCTATTCGTGAGGCGAGAAGCTTAGATGTAACAAAGGCATTACAAGGGAACTTAGACCCAGCCTTCCTGCTCTCAGATTGGGCAACGGTTGAAAAGAAAGTGAAAGAAATCATTGATGAAGGAAAACAATATCCGAGTCATATATTTAACCTTGGACATGGAGTGACACCAGAAATAAATCCAGATCGTTTAAAAAAATTAACTGAATTTATTCATACTTATTCCAAGCAAGCATAGAAAGGATGTTTCATGATGACAAAGAAAAAAATCGGACTACTCGTAATGGCATATGGTACTCCTTATGAGGAAGCAGACATTGAACGCTATTACACAGATATTCGCCATGGACGTAAACCATCCCCAGAGATGTTAGAAGACTTAAAAGAGAGATACAAAGCAATCGGTGGTATTTCTCCACTTGCTAAAATCACGAAAGATCAGGCAAAGGCATTAGAAGACCATTTAAATGAAGTACAGGATGATGTGGAATTCGTTCACTACTTAGGCTTAAAGCATATTGAGCCATTTGTAGAAGACGCAGTGAAAAAAATGGCTGATGATGGGATAACAGAAGCTATTTCTATAGTACTTGCCCCACATTATTCTACTTTTAGTGTGAAGTCTTACAATGGTCGTGCTCAAGACGAGGCAGCTAAATTTGGTATCACGATAAACTCTGTGGAAAGCTGGTATGATGCAGAAGGATTTATCGATTATTGGAAGGAAGCCATCTTAGCAGAATATGAAAAAATGGAAGAAACAGAAAAAGAGAACGCGGTGCTTATTGTCTCTGCCCATAGCCTTCCTGAGAAAATTTTGCAATATGGTGACCCATATCCAGAGCAATTACAAAAAACGGCAGACCTTATTAAAGCAAAAACAGGAATCAAAAATTTGGAAATTGGCTGGCAAAGTGAAGGAAATACGCCTGATCCTTGGTTAGGTCCAGATGTACAGGATTTAACCCGTGAGTTATATAATGAAAAAGGATACCGCAGCTTTATTTATGCCCCGGTTGGGTTTGTTGCAGACCACTTAGAAGTTCTCTATGACAATGATTATGAATGTAAGGTTGTATGTGAGGAGCTTGGTGCGAACTACTATCGTCCATCCATGCCGAACGCTCATCCTAAATTTATCGATACTTTAGCAACCGTTGTGTTAAATAAATATAAAAGTAATGATCGATCATGAAAAAGATTGTAATCATTGGCGGTGGTATTGCGGGACTTACCGCCGCTTTTTACTTAAAAAAGCAGATAAAAGAAGAAAATCTACCATATGAAGTGAATGTAATAGAAGCGAGCAATCGTCTTGGTGGAAAAATTAAAACAGAGCGTCGGGATGGCTTTACAATGGAACGTGGGCCTGATTCCTTTCTCATTCGAAAGCAGTCGGCTGAGCGTCTTGTCCGTGAGGTTGGCTTAGGGGATAAGCTAGTAACAAATGGGACAGGGAAATCTTATATACTAATTGGAAATGAACTCCATAGTATGCCTCAAGGATCATTTATGGGTATTCCTACTCAAGTCAAACCATTTTTATTATCCGATTTATTTAGTATAGCGGGCAAGCTTCGAGCAGGGATGGATTTTATTAGACCTAAAGGAATGCCTCAAGACGATCAATCACTAGGAAAATTCTTTCGCAAGCGATTTGGTGATGAATTGGTTGAAAATTTAATAGAACCATTACTATCTGGTATTTATGCCGGAGATATCGATGATTTAAGCTTAATGGCTACTTTCCCAAATTTTTACGAACTGGAGCAAAAGTATGGCAGTATTGTAAGGGGCTTGCAAAAGTCGATGCCAAAGACGAAGAATACGGGTAAAAAGAGAAGCATGTTCTACAGTCTTGAAGGTGGTTTACAAACACTCGTGGAAGCATTAGAGCAAGCTCTTGGGGATGAAATGATCTATAAAAATACAAAGGTTAAATCATTGGAAAAAATAAATAGTAACTACCAACTTTCCTTATCAGATGGCTCAATAGTGAATGCTGATGCGGTGATGGTGGCAACACCTTTTGCATCCATGAAACAAATGTTAGGTTCTTATGATTTTATCCAAAAGCTAGGGGAAATGAAGGCAACATCTGTAGCAAATGTTGTGTTAGCCTTTGATCAGTCTGCTATTAAAGAAGATATTGATGGTACTGGTTTCGTCGTATCACGCAATAGTAGTAATCGTATAACAGCTTGTACATGGACACATAAAAAATGGCCGGAAACCACTGTACCAGAAGGAAAGGCATTGCTTCGTTGTTATGTAGGAAGACCTGGTGATGAAGAAGTGATTCATCTATCAGATGATGGATTAGAGGAGCTAGTTCTTGCCGATTTGAATAAGATTATGAGGATTGATGGTAAACCTCTTTTTTCTGTTGTGACACGTTGGGAAAATGCAATGCCCCAATACCGTGTTGGGCATAAGCAGATGGTAGAAAAATTAGAAGGAGATTTGATGGAACACCTCCCTGGCGTATATGTAGCTGGTAGTCCCTATAAAGGGATTGGGATTCCGGACTGTATTGATCAAGGGGAAGAGACCGTCAAGAAAATGTTAGAGTTTTTAGCCGAGTAGAGTTGCTTAGAAAAGCACTCTACTTTTTTTTTGTGTTTATACCATATATAAAAAAAGAGCAGCTTTAGAAGCTGCAGGTGTCTGTCTTTCACATATATCTTGATTAATTGGATGGGAATGTTCGTCATCCTTATTCAGCAGGATAAGAAGGATGAAAGGAACGAAAGATATAGGGTAAAAGACGTATAGGTTAAATGGCGGGATGATTGCAGCTGTCACAAATGTTATGATAACAATCTGCTTGTTCTACAATATCATTTCCGCACTTTACACACTTTTTTCTAGGGATATTACGAAAGAATTCTAAGATGTTTATCATAGACAAATCCCTCCAAAAATCGTGTCGTACATTTATTGTATTATAACAAAATCAAAAAATCAATACTTTGTATTAGTACAATTTCAAAAAATTGTTTTATCCTCTTTCTTCTTTTATACTTAGGTAGAAAAGCTTAGATAAAAAGGGGTGTCACTATCAAATGAAATTTATTGATAATAAAGGAATTACAGATCCACACATTAATTTAGCTATTGAAGAATATATATTAAAACAGTTCGGAGAGAAGGATACCTATTTGCTGTTCTACATAAATGAACCTTCGATCATTATTGGTAAAAATCAGAATACAATTGAAGAGATCAATACAGACTATGTAGAGGAAAAAGGTATTCACGTTGTCCGTCGTCTTTCTGGTGGCGGTGCAGTCTACCATGATCAAGGAAATCTGAATTTTAGCTTTATTACAAAAGATGATGGTAACAGTTTTCATAACTTTGCAAAATTCACAGAACCCGTTGTGGATGCATTGAAGGCACTGGGGGTTCCTGCCGAATTAAGTGGACGTAATGACTTAGTTGCAGAGGGGCGCAAGATCTCAGGAAATGCCCAATTTACAACACGTGGTCGAATGTTTAGTCATGGAACATTAATGTATGATTCTGAAATTGAACATGTGGTAAGATCACTCAATGTAAAAACAGAGAAGATAATCTCTAAAGGAATAAAATCCATCAGAAGTCGTGTAGCAAATATTTCAGAATTTATGGAAAATAAGCTATCAATGGATGCATTAAAGGAGCATATACTTTGTCATGTCTTTCATGTTGATAAGCTAGAAGAGGTACCACGTTATGAATTAACAGAAGAAGACTGGGAAAATATTCATCAATTATCGAAAGAACGCTATCAGCAATGGGAATGGAATTATGGAAAATCACCGAAATTTAACATCCAGCATTCACACAAATTCCCAGCTGGTTTAGTTGACGTACGCTTGGATGTGCATAAAGGAATGATTGAGGATTGCAAAATTTATGGTGACTTTTTCGGTGTTGGAGATGTTAGTGAATTAGAGGACAAGTTAAAAGGGGTACGATATGATCGTCAAGCAATGGATGATGCACTAGAAGATATCGAAGTATCTCATTACTTAGGTAAAATTTCGAAAGAAGAGCTTTTAGGATTAATTTATTAATGGCATCTAGTTAGCGATTGATGGAAGCATACAAGAGGCTGTGCCATTCTTGGCTACAGCCTTTTTNNNNATAGGAAAGGAGGAAGTAGATGAAGAAGCTAATCATTACTTATGGCTTGTATGTATCCGTACTGTTTGTTTATTTCTTTTTTTATTATCCACTAGAGTCCTTCGGTAATTCTCGCTATGGTGCTCTCTCACATGCCTTTTACTTTTCCATGCTACCATTACAGCTTCTTGTACCTGTTTTACTTTTGAAAAGAAAAGCTTCCTACCAATGGATGGAGCGTTATTCATTGCTTCTCCGAACATTTTTCCTTGCTGCAGTGATTATGCTCATCGATTTTCTCATTCATCTCCCTTTTCGTGTGCTCTGGTATATGATTTCTAGAAATGAGGGCACACGAACACAGTTGTTCTGGCCATGGCTCTTAGAACGTCTCATTAGCTCATTCATCACTTTACTTGTGCTTGTTATTATTTTTTATATCGCTTCAATAATCATGAAGCAATGGCCAAAAATATGGGGGTTTATGCTTTGGTTATGGTTGATTCCAGCGGTTATTTTCATGGTGTTTATTCAACCAGTGTTGATTGATCCATTATTTGATGATTTTTCTCCTTTAGAACAAGGTAATTTACGCAATGAAATAGTAGAGCTAACGGGAAATGCGGGATTAAATGATGTCGACTTATTAGTTGTTCATAAAAGTGAGAAGGTATCCACCTACAATGCTTATGTTACGGGTATTTTTGATAATGCTAGAATTGTGATCTGGGATACGATGCTCAAAGGAATGGAAAGTGCTGAAATATTATTTATTATGGCACATGAAATTGCCCACTACTTGTATAACCATGTTTACATTGGTACGGGCTTGTACTTATTACTCGGATTAGTTTTATTATTGTTCCTGCAAAAATTTAGCACTCGTTGGACTAAACAACAACAAACACCGAGCTTAACAGTGCTGTTGAAATTATTTTTGACTGTCAATATAGTACTTATTATTACAGAGCCGTTATCCCTGTTTATTTCACGTCATATGGAGCAAGCAGCAGACCAATATGCAATAGAACATACAGAAGATTTAAATCCAGCCTTAGCAAGCTATTATCAATTAGCAGAGCAATCAAAGACAGATATATCTCCTGCTACTTGGATAAAATTACTTCGCTCGTCCCATCCATCAATAGCAGACCGAATCGTTCGAATAGAGCAAGAAATGATTAAACGTGAAACCAATCCATGATTTCATTCGTATAATGAATAGAGGTGATGAAAGATGGACGTATATGATCAAAAACTAGTAGAAGAACAAGAAAAGAAACGGAAGGTAATGCGCCTTCAAAGGGAAAAGAAGAAATTGACAGAAGAATTAAATCAATTAACCAATCGACAAGAGGATCTCTATCACAAGCTACAAGAGGAAAAAGTAGATGTTGAGAAGCTAGAAGGATTTAGTGTAGCGAATTTATTTTATACATTATCAGGTAAAAAACTTGAAAAATTAGATAAAGAAAAACAGGAGCTAGCAATCGCCCAGCTTCAATATGAAGAGGCCAAGGAAGCGGTTAATGACTTGAAAGAGGATTTGGAGGTCATTAATCAACAAATTCGTGAATTAGGTGATCCTGACACTCGATTTCATCAACTGTTAAAGGAAAAATACGAGCAATTATTAAATACAAATGATCCAAAGGGAAAAGAAGCCCTTCAATTATTAGAACATCTAGGTACATTAAAAGACGAGAAAAAAGAAATAGCGGAAGCGATTCAAGCTGGTGATCAAGTGAAGTCCGCACTAAATAATGCTAGCATCTCCTTAGATAAAGCCAAAAATTGGGGAACTGCGGATATGTTTGGTGGCGGTTTTATCTCCACTTCTCTAAAGCATAGCCACATAGATGATGCTAGACGTTCTAGTCACAATGCCCAGCGTTTATTAAGGAAATTTTCTCACGAATTAGCAGATATCGGTGAATCTTTTCAAGCAGATATAAAAATCTCAGGTGGACTCACCTTTGCTGATTATTTCTTAGATGGTTTAGTAATGGATTGGTTCGTACAGGATAAAATTAATCAATCTGCTAATGAAGTAAATAGTATGCGGGAAAAGGTATCACAAACAGTGACACAGTTAAAGAAACTTGAAAAAGATATTGTACATACTATTACACATGCAGAGAGCGAGTGGGAGAATTTAATCTTTCAGGCATAAGCATTCGTTCCATATAGTTCAAAAGCCCAGTACAAATTACTGAGGCTTTTTTGTAGTGACTAAATATTCTTGGTCTGTGATGAAAAAATCGATTTCTGGTCGTTCCTGTATGAGATTCAATTGCTCAAGCTTGAAGAAGCTAACCTTTCGATACGGATCATGATCAATAATTGGTAACGATTTCTTTTGTGCAATATATTGATCTACTGCTCGTTGGACTTGATCCAATGCAACGGCAATATGTCGTTCTTCTTCTTCAAATAAATCATATGTTTCCTTCGACATGTAAAATGTTTTTTTCGGTATCGCCTTAAGGTATGGAAGAAGAAGCGTGTGATCAACCGACAAGTCATCTTTAATCAGAACTTGTAAAGGGATATTTTTCGGTAGCTCTAGACTATATTCTTGGATGGCTTTTTTCATTTGAGCATAAGATATTTCTTTTACAGGGTGCTTATCTTCTGGCTTCTTTTTAAGTAGTATCTTTCTCCACATATTTCTCACCACACTTGATTCAAATTTTTGAAAACATCCTTAATGAGTGAATAATTGCTACATAGATTTTATCACATTTTGATCGATTTCATGGAAAATTTAATAGTCTAAGTAAATTTACCTAATTTTTCTATCATATTTTATCAAATATTGGTACATTATAGGTGGTTTTAAACCAAACCACACAAAAGGAGGAATTAATGATGGAAACATTACAAGAGAGACTTACGGAAATTAGTCCAAGTACATTAGCCGTTATCGGTGAGAGAGAGGAGGGAGACTATTTAACTAAGGTTATGGAATATGACGAAGAGGATGATTATGAAACAACTCATAGTGCTCAGAAAGTTATGGATATTACCTGTAGAGAATTCGGTATAAGTTTAAGAGGGTTAATTGAAGGTTCACGAATGCTCACAGGTATTACACATAAGCCACCCATTGCCATAGATCGAATGAGTGGCATGTATTTTTTTCCTGTCGAATCTCCATTAAGGAAATCCTGTTCATGGATTGCTCACTCTCATGTTCAACAAGCAGAAAAGCTTGAACGAAATCGCTCCAAAATCATCTTTAAAAACAACCGCACCATCACCTTAGATATTTCCTATGCAACGATCATTAATCAAATTTACCGTACTGCTCAATACCGATACTTACTAGGGAACAAAATGGAGGATGTCCTTCAATTATCTCACTATGTTGCTGAATCTGGATGGAAACGAAAAGAGCCAGGTATTAAAAATAGACATATGTGAAAGAAGGAGTCGTTATCATCTAGGTAGCGACTCTTTCTGCACACACTTTAAAGAGAATTTATAGCAAGGATGAAACTCGATGGGGTCGTTAGAGGATGAGCAATGTGAGTGGTACGTTCGATCCTATTTTGTTCATTTGCCTTTTTTGAAAGATTTATAGACAATCATAAATGCCAAACCCTCTATGCTCTCATAGCTTGTAAAAAAGGTAGAAATGAGGGGATAATTTGTTTGGCTATTCCATGATTCAGACAGTACGAAACTATGCGAGTAAATTAGATCGTCCTCTGCGCAATGAGTTAGTTAATCTCTATAAGCCTCTAAAATTTACACCGTGCTTTTTACACCGAGTATTAGAGAATAGGTTAAAACAGAAGAAGAAAATATCTGTCATTGTACAGTTTCATCAAGAGGCTTATGAGTCTGGTTGTCATCAAATAGAGGGAATTATCAATAGTCATAGAAAAAATAAGTTATACCAATATTATTCTAGAATTTCTTGTTGCTCAGCTGATATGACTCCAGACAGTTTGGAGATATTGCTAACTAATTGTAAACATGTGAAGAAGGTTTATAAAAATAGAGAGGTTCATGCATTACTAGACGTCGCAGTGGAATCAGCTAATGCAAAGCAAGTGGTTCGCAATAATACCATGTTAACTGGTAAAGGGACAAAGATAGCGATACTAGATACTGGAATCTACCCACATCAAGACTTATCAGGGAGAATTACTGATTTTGTAGATTTTATTAATTATCGTTCCGAACCTTATGATGATAATGGCCATGGAACACATTGTGCTGGGGATGCAGCAGGAGATGGATCTCTTTCATCCGAGAAATATATGGGGGCCGCTCCAGCAGCCAGTGTAGCGGGAGTAAAAGTTTTAAATGACACGGGATCGGGCTCTTTAGATACCATTATGCAAGGTGTAGAGTGGTGCATTCAATATAATGAAAGCAATTCCGATAGTCCAATAGACATTATTAGTATGTCTCTAGGAACCGAACCGTATGATTATGGGGAAGAGGATCAGGATCCTCTCGTACAAATTGTTGAAGAAGCATGGAGCAGTGGGATTATTGTTTGCGCAGCAGCTGGCAACAGTGGTCCAGATCCACAGAGTATTTCAAGTCCTGGCCTCAGTGATCTTGTTATAACTGTTGGAGCCTTAAATGATCGTGATACTCGAGATACACGAAGTGATGATGAGGTAGCTAGCTTTTCAAGCAGAGGTCCAACCATTTATGGGCAAGAAAAGCCAGATATTTTGGCACCAGGTGTTGACATTATATCATTGCGTTCACCAAATTCTTATATAGACAGATTGCAAAAATACAATCGCGTCGATGGGGATTACTTTGTCATGTCAGGTACATCGATGGCAACCCCTATTTGTGCTGGAATTGTGAGCTTGATCAAAGAGCAAAATCCTCAATTAACGCCAGATGAAATAAAAGAATTACTGAAAAACGGTACCGATTTATGGGAAGACCGTGACCATAATATATATGGAGCAGGTTATATTAATGCTGAAAACTCGATACCAAAGTAATGGACTGGTTAATCAAGCAGAATAGGGCAACCTTTCAATTTTGACTCAGTTGATACAATCTACATTTTTGCAAGGCTTTCCTCATACAATCATGTAGAGGTGATAAAAGATGCCAAGAGTTAAATATACCGATAGTGATGTTGCTTTGATGGCAAGGATGATGAGGGCTGAAGCCGAAGGTGAAGGTGCTTTAGGAATGCTTATGGTCGGTAATGTTATTGTAAATCGCTTAAAAGCCGGTTGCTTAGATTTCCAAGGCTTAACATCTATACCAGATGTTATTTATCAAGTACAGGGAGGAAATTACTCGTTCGAAGCGGTACAAAAAGGAAATGTTTTTTACAACAGAGCAAGGAGTAAAGAAAAAAGACTAGCCAAACAAACATTAGATTATTGGCGTCAACATCCTTCTAAGTTTGCACTATGGTATTTTAATCCATATGATGTATGTCCACCTACTTGGTATGGCCAACCTTTTACCGGCCAATTTAAACAACATTGTTACTATGAACCGGAAGCTAATACGTGTGAAGGTGTCTATAGATGGTGAAAATCTCCACAGCTGTGGAGTTTTTTTTCTTTTATATGAAGTAAAATGAGAAATAGTAAGTATCATGGTAATAGAATAAATGTTAATTTGAGCTAATCAAGATTAGGAGCTATATCTTGGCAATAATGCTAATATTACGAGAGATAACCAAGATAAAGAGCTATAACTTGGCAATAATGCTAATACCACGAGAGAAAACAGAGGTAAAGAATTATATCTAGGCAATAATACCAATACCACGAGAAAGAACCGAGATAAAAGCAATAGAACAAATAAAATAAAAATTAGTGAGATACCCCCGATATAAATTATAGAGAAGGAAGTATATAGATAATGGTGCTTAATTAAAAACACACTAACATTTTCTGTTAGGAAAATCAGTTAAAAAGTATTAAAATAAGGATAAATATGATTCCAGCAAATTTTTTTCCAAAGATTTGTTAAAGAGGGGTTCATTTATTTATGTTTACATATAATATAAGTAATATTGACAATATTAATATAGAAGAAATCAAACAATTAATTGAAGCAAATGATTTTGACCGACTTGTTTCCTTCCTGCTTAGAAGCTATGAAAGCCTAGGACCAATTCCAGGCTTTTTACTTCCATTTTTGGAGGCATTTTTGCCATTTTTACCTTTAGTTGTTTTTGTCATGACGAATGCTGCAGCGTACGGACTGTTAGAGGGATTTCTCCTTTCATGGAGTGGGGCAAGTATGGGGGCTATCGTAGTTTTTATGATCGTCCGAAGATTTAAGGATATACGTTTATTGAAATGGATTCGAAAAAATAAACAAGTCAAGAAAGTCATGAATTGGTTAGAAAAGCATGGATTTGGTCCATTGTTTTTATTACTATGCTTTCCGTTTTCGCCTTCGGCCATTATTAATTTGGTTGCAGCATTGTCGGGGATTAGTCTTTATCAATTTGCATTAGCGGTTTTGTTAGGGAAATCGGTAATGATTTTCACTGTATCCTATATTGGAGATAGTATCGTTTCCTTTGCGCAAAATCCGGTAAAGACTATTTTAGTAGCCATAGGGATTGCAATTATTTGGATATTTGGAAAGTATTTAGAGAAACGATTACAAAAACGTGCAGAACGAAAAAATTGGAAATAAAAAGGATTAAAGTTGATGGAATGGGGGTAAATTAGTAATATTAATCCCTTTGGAGGGAATATTATGAAACAAAAAAGAATATGGCCGATTGTTAGAGTTGTGTTATTTGCACTTTTACTTGCTTTTTTCTTTCGCTCCTATTTATTTGCAAGTTATGTGGTAAATGGCAAGTCAATGGAACCTACTTTACATGATGGGAATCTATTAATGGTGAATAAAATGATATATGACTTAAAAGAAATAGAACGGTTTGATGTCATCGTCTTTCATGCGAATAAAGAAGAGGATTATGTTAAACGTGTAATTGGGATACCAGGTGATCACATTGCCTATCGGGACGATACGCTTTATTTAAATGGAAATCCAGTAGAAGAACCCTATTTAGAACCATTCCGTGAAAGTGAAGAACGACCATTAACGGACGAGTTTACCTTAGAGGAGTTAACAGGTGAAAGTAAAGTTCCACCAAATATGCTGTTTGTATTAGGGGATAATCGCACCAAAAGCTTTGATAGTAGAGAAATAGGCTTTATAGATCAAAGTTCAGTCGTTGGTAAAGTAGATGTCCTTTATTGGCCGATGTCAGATCTTAATTTTCAATTTATCCAATAAAGTGAGAGATATTACGGACCGTTAGCACGATAATAAATCAAAAAGTAGAAGGCACAAGCTTACTTGGCCCTCTACTTTTTTCTTTGTTCCAAAGAAAACAACCGAGATTTTTCCACTAAACAAAAGAACATTAGTTTGGTATAATGAGTAAAAGAGAGGACAGAGAGTAGGTGCTTGAATGTTACGTTTTATTGTAGGTAGCTCTACTGTAAATAAAAGTGAACAATGTTTAATGGAGATAAAAAATAAGCTTCAGCAAAACCCTCAGGGATCGCCAATTATTTATTTAGTTCCAGACCAAATGACGTTCCAACAAGAATATGCCTTACTAAACGATCCAGAGCTAAATGGATCCATACGTGCCCAAATCTATAGTTTTTCAAGATTAGCTTGGAGGGTTATGCAACAAACAGGAGGGGCAACAAAGAAATTTATTACTTCCACAGGGATTCAAATGATGTTACGTAAAATAATCGAACAAAGAACATCAGATTGGAAGGTTTTTCAAAAGGCAGTAGAAAAACAAGGCTTTATCGAACAGTTAGAAGAAATGATGATAGAATTTAAACGTTACTGTATTACGCCAGAGCAAGTCACCGCACAATTGATGGAAATGGATCGCTTTAAGCATCAATCAATGGGGGAACATGCCTTAAGAAATAAGCTGGATGACTTATATTATGTTTATCATCATTTAGTCAAGGAACTAGAAGGAAATTATATTGATAGTGAGGATCAGCTCCAGCTCTTAACGAAGAAGCTAGTGGAATCCAACTTCCTAGAAGAAACCGAAGTGTACATTGATGGATTCCATCGATTTACTCCACAGGAATTGCTTGTTATAGAAGCAATGCTTCAAAAGGCACAAAATGTGACGATAACCTTAACTATGGATCAAGCAGATGAGATTATTGCAGAGCCATTAGATCTTTTTTACCAAACGAAAGAAACATTCTTACAATTGGAGCAACTAGCACAGAAGCATAGTATTAAAATAGAAAAGGAAACACTCAGTAAACAAACAAAAGAAAACACTGCCTTTATTCATTTAGATCAACATTTTGATAGTAGACCCGCAGTACCATATGAAAAAAAAGCACCAATTAGAATGGCAGAGGCAGTCCACCCAAGGGCAGAGGTAGAAGGTGTAGCACAGGAAATTATTAAACTTGTGCGTGATGAAAACTATAGATATCGAGATATCGCGATATTGCTTCGTGAGCCTGATGTTTATCATGACTTAATTACGACGGTTTTTGATGATTATCAGATTCCCATTTTTGTGGATGAGAAACGAACCATGCTTCACCATCCCTTAATTGAATGCTTACGATCACTATTAGATCTCATCGAAGGAGATTGGCGTTATGACGCTGTTTTCCGTGTATTAAAGACAGGTCTAATTCCAGAAGGAAAAGAGCAACCAAGATTAGATCAAGAAGCGATTGATGAGCTCGAAAACTATGTCTTAGAGTACGGAATTAGAGGGAAAAATAGATGGACAAACGATCAGCCTTGGGTTTTTCAGCGCTTTAAAGGCTTTGATGAATCAGCACAAACAGATAGAGAAATGGCTATCCAAGAAAGAATCAATGCATACCGAATGCAAGTAGTGGACGCACTAGCACCGATAGATCAAGCGATAAAAGAAGCGAAAACTATTGAGCAAAAAGCGATTGTACTTTATCAATGGCTTGAGGAAATGCAAATTCCAAAGCATTTAGAAAAAATTCGTGAACAATATGATGAAGAAGGTCTTGTGGAAAAAGGACGTGAGCAAGATCAAGTATGGGATGCGGTTATTCAATTGCTTGAGGAAATTACGGAAATAGCAGGCGAGGAAGAAACGGATTTGAAGCTATTTCGAAGTATCTTGGAATCCGGGTTTGAATCACTACAATTCTCTCATGTTCCACCAAGTCTTGATCATGTCGTCGTTGGATCCATTGACCGTTCAAGAATGCAAGGGGTAAAATGTGCACTTTTACTTGGAGTGAATGAAGGTACATGGCCAATGAAGCAGAGTAGTGATGGAATTATTACGGAGGAAGAACGTGCTTTGTTGCAGGATAATGGTTTTCAACTAGCAGAAGGAAGTAAACGGCAATTATTGGATGATTGGTTTTACGTTTATCTTGCGTTTACACTGCCTGAAGATTATCTCTGGATTAGTTATCCTATAAGTAATAGTGAAGGAAAAGCAAAGGTGGCTTCTTCTTTAATTAAAAGAATGGAGGAGCTTTTCCCACAACAATGGGATAAAATCCTACTTCAAGATCCTGAAGAGATGACAGATGCTAGAAGATTTGTTACGACACCAAGAAAAACAAGAGGTGCTCTAACCTCCCAATTAGCAAGACAGCTACGCGGCTATCCCATTGATCCAATATGGCAGAATGTGCTGAACTGGTATATAGAAAATATAGAGGACAAGCTCACGAATCAGCGAGTTTTGCGAGGGCTATTCTATCAAAACAAACCAACTAATCTTTCCTCTACTACGGTTGAGAAAATGTATCCAGAAAAAATAAAGGCGAGTGTCTCTAGATTAGAGATGTTCTACCGTTGTTCCTACCAACATTTTGCTAGATATGGTTTAGGATTAGAAGAGAGACAAACCTATAAGCTTGATGCTCCAGATATAGGTCAACTCTTTCATGAAGCTTTAAAACAAATAACCGAATGGATCCAAAAGGATGGATTGAGGTTTGCAGATATTCATGAACAAGAGGCGAGAAATTATGCGAACAAAGCGATCAGTTATTTAGCACCAGTATTGCAGCATCAAATCCTACACAGTTCGAAACGTTATCAATATATACAAAGGAAGCTGGAAAGTATTGTCGCTAGGGCCACCTTTATCCTTAGTGAACAATCAAGACTAACGAACTTTTCTCCTGTTGGTTTAGAAGTTGGATTTGGATATCCAAACCAGTTGGATCCTCTAGAAATTCCATTAACAGATGAGCGAAAGCTTTTACTAAGAGGAAGAATTGACCGAATTGATCAAGCGACAGACGAAGAGCAGCTCTACCTTCGAATTATTGATTATAAGTCAAGTGCCAAAGGCTTGAATTTAGCAGAGGTTTATTATGGATTAGCTTTACAGATGATTACTTATTTGGATGTTGTCTTACTGAATGCGGAAAAATGGTTAGGTCAAAAAGCAACTCCTGGTGGTGTATTATATTTTCATGTGCATAATCCCATGCTTTCACTATCTGAAAGCTTAGCGGATGAGAAAATTAATGCAGAGCTTTTTAAGCAATTTAAAATGAAAGGTTTACTACTAGATCAAGAGAATGTTGTGAAAATGATGGATACCTCACTGGAGTCTGGTAGAAGTAATGTTATTCCAGCAGGATTTAGTAAGTCAGGTAAATTCTATAAAGGATCAAAAGTGGCGGAAGAAGAAGTATTTCAAGATTTGCAAGCCTACATAAGGCAATTAATGAAAAACGCAGGTTTATCGATGATAGAAGGAAACTTGGAGTTAAATCCTTTCCAAAAGCAAGATCAAACAGCTTGTACATTTTGTTCCTTTCGATCAGTTTGTCAGTTTGACTCAACATTGCCCGAAAATAATTATCGTAGACTGCAGGATTTACAAGACGAAGAAGTAACAGAGGCAATTAAGCGAGGTGAGTTGTAATGCCACAATGGACAAAGGAACAAGAAGAGGCAATTTATCAATCTGGAAGCAACATTCTCGTTGCTGCAGCAGCTGGTTCAGGTAAAACAGCAGTCCTAGTAGAACGAATTATTCAAAAACTATTAAACAAAGAAACTCCTGTTGATATTGATCAGTTACTCGTGGTAACTTTTACAAACGCAGCTGCTCAAGAGATGCGTAACAGAATCGGTGAAGCTTTAGAAGAAGCATTAGCAGCAGATCCGGGATCGAATCATTTGAAGAAGCAAATATCCTTGCTACAGCATGCCTCGATTTCTACTTTACACTCATTCTGTATGGAGCTTGTACGTAAATACGCTTATCGTTTAGATATCGACCCGAGTTTTCGAATTGCAGATGAGGTTGAGGCAGATATGATTCGCCAAGATGTATTAGAGCAGCTTTTTGAAGAGTGGTATGGATTAGAAGAGGACGCGGAACAGGAGGCATTTTTCCAAGTTGTCGATCGTTTCTCCAATGATCGGAATGATTTGGAAATTGAAGGTTTAATCTTGACTTTATATGAATTTTCGATTCAACACCCTAATCCTGATTTATGGTTAGAGCAGCTTGCAGAAACCTATGCTGTAGAAGAAACAACAGATGAGTCTACGTTAACCTGGCTAACCATTTTGAAGAAAGAGGTTGCACGTCAATTAGAAGTAATGGAGATGCAAATCACCCAAGCATTAGAGTTAACGAAAGAGGCAGATGGACCATATCACTACGCAGAAGCTCTAGATTCGGACAAAGAGATGATACAGCAGGCAAAAGGAGCTATTGCACTATCATGGCAAGAAGCACGAGCAGTTTTTACTAATGGGAAATTCAAAGCATTATCTAGAAAAAAGGTGGAATGTAGTGAGGATAAAAAGGATCAGGTCAAAGCTTTTCGAGATGATCTAAAAAAAAGGTGGAATAAGGTTGCCTCTGATTGGTTTAGTCGAGATTTATCTTTCCACCTTGCTGATATGAAGGAGCTTTATCCAATAATTAATCATTTAACTAAAATGATTAAGGACTTTCGTTTCCACTACCAAGAAGCCAAAAAAGAAAAAGGACTCGTCGATTTCAGTGATTTGGAGCATTTTGCCTTAGATGTATTATTAGAAGACAAGTCCGATAAGCTTCCTTCTTCCATTGCTCTAGAGCTAAGAAAAAAATACCGTGAAATTATGGTGGATGAATATCAGGATACAAATATTGTTCAGGAAACGATTCTTACAAGTATTGCAGATCAAGACAATGGCAATATGTTTATGGTAGGGGATGTGAAGCAAAGTATTTACCGATTTCGCCATGCTGAGCCATCACTTTTTATTGACAAATATACTCGATTTTCTGAGGAAGAAGATCCAGGCTATCGAATTGATCTAGCGCGCAACTTCAGAAGTCGAAAAGAGGTATTAGTTGCCGCAAACTATGTGTTTAGGCAATTATTTGATCAAGAGGTAGGAGATTTAGAGTATGATCAAGATGCAGAGCTCATTTATGGAAATAAGAGTTATGACGACATACCACTTGCTCAGCCTGACACAGAGATCATCATTATTGATCAAGAATCGAATGAAGCAGAAAGAGAAGCCCTAGATATGGAGTTAGAGGATAGGGAAGACCTGGAAAAAGCACAGCTTGAAGCAAGAGCGTATGCTAAAAAAATACAATCTTTTATTGGACATGATGACCGACCTCCACTTCAAGTTATGGATAAAAAAACATCTATGCCTAGAAAAGTTGAGTACCGAGATATTGTTATTTTACTACGCTCGATGACATGGGCTCCGACCATTATGGAGGAATTCAAAAAACAAGGAATTCCAGTCTATGCTGAACTATCTACCGGCTATTTGGCTGCAATCGAAATTCAAGTAATGATGAGTTTATTAAAGATAGTCGATAACCCAAGACAGGATATTCCTTTAGCAGCAGTGCTGAAATCACCAATTGTTGGATTAGATGAAAACGAGCTAGCAGAGATTCGTTTGACTAAGAAAAACAGTACCTATTATGAAGCGGCTAAAGCATATTTGGCTAAAACAGCTGGTGGGCAAACAGAAGGCAAGCTTGATGGCTTTATGACAAACTTAGAAAAATGGCGTAAAGAAGCAAGACAGGGGGCGCTATCTGCTTTAATTTGGCAAATTTATCAGGAAACAGGTTATTATGACTTTGTTGGTGGCATCCCTGGTGGTAGACAACGTCAAGCAAATCTAAGAGCACTATACGACAGGGCAAAGAGCTATGAATCGACTTCCTTTCGAGGACTTTTCCGTTTTCTCCGCTTTATTGAACGAATGGAGGATAGAGGAGAGGATCTTGGTGCAGCAAAGGCATTAGGTGAACAGGAAGATGTAGTGAGAATTATGACTATTCATAAAAGCAAAGGACTAGAATTTCCAGTCGTAATCGTTGGTGCGATGAATAAGCAGTTCAATCAACAGGATTTAAAAGAAAAGTACTTGCTCCATAAAGAGCTTGGCTTTGCAACGAAATATATTGATCCATTAAAAAGAATCATGTATCCAACCTTGCACTATCATGCCTTAAAGAAGGAAATGCAACGAGAAATGCTGGCAGAAGAAATGCGTGTATTGTATGTTGCCTTAACAAGAGCAAGAGAGAAGCTGGTCATGGTTGGTACCGTTCCGTCCCTAGATAAGAAGAAGAGAAAATGGGAAATGATGCTCCATCATAATGATTGGGTACTTCCACATTATTATCGATTAGAGGCATTATCCTATTTTGATTGGATAGGAGCAGTCTTGACAAGACATCAACATGGCGAGATCTTAAGAAATGAATCCACTGTTACCCATATTCCTGAGTCGATCCTGTATGATTCGTCTAAATGGAGTATCGCTCGAGTCCACAGTAGCCATTATCAAAATATGGAAGAAACAAATAAAGAAACTATAAAAGCGTTAGAAGAGGCAATATTTGAATGGAAGCCTATAGAGACAGGGGATGAATTGGAGCGAGAGATAGTCGACAACTATTTGAACTATCAATATCCATACCTAAATGCTACTTCCTTTCGGGCTAAACAGTCGGTAACCGAATTAAAGCGACAACAAGAGGTAAGAGATATGTACAGTGATTCTGCTATTATCGATCCGTTCCGTGCACCTATTAATCGCAGACCACGTTTTATGCAGCGTCAAAAGGAATGGACGCGTGCAGAAATTGGAACAGCCATGCACACTGTTATGCAACATATCCCTCTAAATAGAGAGTGGAACATAGATACACTTGAAGAGTTTATTGTACAATTAGAAGAGAAAGAAATATTGACAAGAGAAGAAACAGAGGTCATTGACACACAATCCATCCTTGCCTTTTTTAAAAGCCAGCTCGGGGAGCTTGCCCTTTATGCGAAACGTATAGAGAGAGAAGTTCCGTTTAGTTTAACACTACCCGCGAATGACATATATCCAGACTGGTCAGAAGCAGAAGAGCGCATCTTCCTTCAAGGTGTGATTGATTGTTTAATAAAAACAGAAGAGGGATGGATTATGTTGGATTATAAGACTGATAGAATCGAAGAAACAGTCGATGACCATGTTAGGGATAAGCTAAAAGAAAAATATAATATTCAGCTTGAATTATATGCTAGAGCGTTAGAAAATATATGGCATGAACCCATTTATCGAAAATATTTGTACTTCTTTGATAAGGAATTGATTATAGAAATATAATGCGTAAGGGAGATCTCTCTCTTACGCATTTGCATTCATCACTTGATCTACAGCATCAGGATCAATCGCATTGGTAATATTAAATCCAGTGTTTGTATTATGCAGATCACCTGTATTAATGGATCCTGAGCCAGATGCAGATTTGGAGGCACTCTTAGGTGATAGGTAAAAGGTGTCTCCAAAATTAACTACTCCACCGTCAACACTTGTAATTTTAATCGGGCCTACAATGGATGGCATGTAGGTTCACACCCCTTCTTTTTTAATCTTTCAAAATTCGAATATGCTTAATTCTTGATCTTGAAAAAGTTTGATTTACTTGCCCTAGCTGTAAAATGGCAGAGGAAGAGATACCGTTGACACGAATATTAGGAACATGAATGGATGAACAGTGATGAGAATGAGCTTGGGTCATTGGTGTTTTTTCCAGGAAAGGGAGTTCTGTTTGGAATATGGGGTATTTTTCTAGTTCAAATCCTTTATCTGAAGAAATTCCTCCTTCTCTTTGAACAGCTAATACATCTGTCTTAGGCTGGAGTGTATGGATATCTCCAATATTGAATACCGAACTATAAGATGAATTGATTACCTTTATTGCTTTAACTTTAGTCACCCGCTGATTGGACATTCGTTGCTCCTTGTACCGGTGCTGGAATATTAGCTCCAACAATATAAGATTCAGGTGGTGTATCAAATAAAGAAGAAAGCTGAATCTCGTTCGTATCTCCAACGATAAATAAAGAAGAGCTAGATATACCAAGGATTGATACATTTCCGACTTCTAAATTCCAATTATGGACATCAAATTGCATAAGTCTCTACTCCTTTTTCGTTTGTTGATCAAACCACTTTTTTAAACCTCTCATTAGTTCATCTTTAACTTGACTGTATACATATTGTGTGGAGGCTGGGTTTTGTTGTTGTTCATAAAAGGAAATACGTTGTGGTAATTGTTTTTTGACATCTTCCAATAATAGCTGACGATAATCCTCTTCTAAAGGATACTGGTGTTCTCTCTCTAATTGCTCGATATAGCTTGGTAAATCTTGATCTATATACTGATATAAATTTTGATGAACAGGTGATGGGTTAGCTTGTTTTATTGGCAATGACAGATCATCTGCTTGCTTTAGTTCTTCTGGGGTTACTCCAATATGCAAGGTACCGTCTAATCGTTCGATTTTCAGCTGATCAAAATGATATTCTAATTTCTCAATCGTTGTTTTTTGGTTTGTTTGGCCTTCTAATTGCTGGAGACGATTCGTTAAGGAGGTCACTTCATTTTGTAGATAATGGATCTGTTGCTCAAGCTGTTGAATGTAGAAATACATTTGCTGATACTCCATTTTCGATCACTCCTTAAGACTAGACTAGGTTTTTTTAAAGCTTAAGGTGGTGCTAATGGTACTAAAGGCGCGCTCAATCCTTGTGGTTCAGCAGGCTCCGCTTTTTCTTCATAACCACCTGTATTATATAGCTGAGATAGTGCTTGTATTTGACCAGTGCTTCCAATTTGTAATACTGATGAATTAGTTACACTGCCCACCTTTAGAAGATGTATATAAATGGATTGATGTACTGTTAACTGCATAGAATCACTCACTTATTACAAAGCATTTATATTTTGATCAAATTGATCCTCATCGACAAGACTTGTGTAGGCATTTTCAAGATGTACTTGGATGCCATCCCCCGTATTAAAGGATCCACCACCTGCAAAGGTTTTAACTTGGCTATATGGTTGGACTCGATAGACATCCCCAATATGAAAGATGCCCGATGAACCAATACTTACCACTTTTACAGCACCTACGATGGCTGGCATATACAATCTCCTAACATTTAAAGTTATCCATGATTAGTTTATGAAAAAGTAAAGAGTTTGTGAAAATGACATTAAAACTAGTCTCTGCAAAGGTTATAGGATAAAATAAACACAGTATGTTATTTTTTAGAGTATAAGAAAACTAACGCTTCCACTAAAGCACAAGCGAATGTGAGTTTTCTAAGGGGGATGTAATCATGAATCAATTAAAACCAGTTCAAGAAAAACTAAGATTACCTTGGATAGATGCAGCGAGAGGTTTTGCAATTTTTGGCATATTTATCGTCAATCTTCCATCGTTTCATGGTCCTTACTTTTTATATGGAAATGGTACGAATTACTGGGGAAATGAAGAATCTGGTATCCTTTCGATGATTATTGATATCTTTTTTCAAGCTAGCTTTTATTCTTTATTTTCCTTCCTATTTGGTTTTGGGATTCAAATGATGTTAGAAAATCTGCATTCTAAAGGAATTCAAGCTACCCATACGCTGTCACGTAGATTAACCATGTTATTAGTATTTGGAGTTATCCATGCTTTTCTTATATGGCACGGGGATATATTAATTAGCTATAGCATTATCGGTTTTCTTCTGCTTTTCTTTCTAAATAGAAAAAATACAACGTTAATCATCTGGAGTGTCTCCTTGTTACTTGCACCAGTAGTACTATTTACTGGATTATTATATTTAGCAAGTCAGTTTACTTTAGATATAACAAACCAGGCTGCAATTGAGGCATCCTACCAACATTACGGATCAGGCTCGATACTTGATATCCTCCAGCAAAACCTTGCAGATTGGCTTTTTGCCAATAATGTTTATTCATTTATTTTGATTGCATGTAATCTCTTACCGATATTCTTACTTGGTACACTGTTTGCACGTAAGAAGTGGTTACATCAAGTGGACGTCCATTTACCGATATTGAAGCGAATTTGGCTAATTTCGTTGTCGTTATTTTTTATTTTTAAAGCAGGGCCCCATTTTATAGGAAATCCTTTATGGCTTTCGATGCTACAGGATACTGTTGGTGGAGTGAGCTCGGCCATCTTTTATATCACCACGATCACCTTACTATATCGAATGATACCTTCATTGTTCAGAGGATTGGAATACGTGGGAAAAATGGCGTTATCCAATTATATTTTGCAATCACTTGTAGGGGTACTATTATTTTATTCGATCGGTTTTGGTTTGTACGGGGAATTGAGTCCACTACAAACAATACTAATAGCATTTTTTGTATTTCCTATTCAAATAATTCTCAGTTGGCTCTGGCTGAAACGTTATAAGAGAGGACCACTCGAGTGGGTATGGCGGAGCTGGACATATCGAAAAAAACTTACAAATAAAAGAAAGCAAGAGCTTGCTAGCTAAGGATTGTGTGACAATGTAGTGAAGTGTAGGCTCGGAAATGAAAAATTTAAGATTACATGGTATGATACTCTTATCTAGTGAGTTTATTAAAAACTTTGAAATGATTGGGGGAAGGAAGATTGACACATTTACATATCACAGCATGGGTGTTGGCACTAATTTTATTAGTGATTTCGTACTCCATGTATAAAAATGGGAATAACAAGGTAGGCAAAATAATACACATGATTGTTCGCTTGGATTACTTATTAATCTTATATTCAGGTGGATCATTGTTCGCGGATTATGCAACAGCAGGCTTGCCTGAATTTCCACTATTAGGCGAGCTAATTGTGAAGCTAATTGCAGGGTTATGGGTGATTTCTTCAATTGAGATGATTTTAGTCAAAGCCTCAAAGCAAAAGCCAGCGAAAAGCTTCTGGATACAATTCGTGATTGCGTTTATTATTGTTTTAGTATTAGGTTTTTTCCGCTTACCAAATGGTTTTTATTTTGGATAATAGAATGTAGCCCCTGCTTCTTGCTGAAGCAGGGTTTTTTCCTATCCTCGTTATTGTCCCACCTATTATTCTCCACACACCTTTCTATATAGAGAAATTTTTCAATCATTTTCCCTTTAAGTAAGCATAAATTAATAAAAGCGAGGCAGTGAAGAAAGGTGTGAGACGAAGTATGTGTGGCATTGTAGGGTGGATAGACTTTAGTCGTAACGTGCATAAGGAGCACCATAAGCTTGAAAAAATGGTTGAAGCAGTAGCGCATAGAGGTCCCGATGAAACGGGTTATTGGTATGATACACATATAGGCTTTGGTCACCAACGGTTAATTGTCGTTGATCCAGAAGGCGGAAAACAGCCAATGAAAGAAATGGTGGATAAAAATCGATATGTGCTCATTTATAATGGCGAGCTTTATAATACAGAAGATTTAAGAAAGGAATTGTTAAAAGCTGGCTGGACCTTTCATTCTCATTCTGATACGGAAGTTTTGCTAAAGAGCTATATAGAATGGGGAGAATCTCATGTAGAGAAGCTAAATGGTATATTTGCTTTTGCAATATGGGATTCAGCAAAGGAACAATTATTTCTAGCAAGAGATAGAGTAGGCGTGAAACCATTATTCTTTAAAAAACACGAACATGGACTTTTATTCGGATCTGAGATAAAAGCTATTTTAGCAAATAATGAAGTCAAAGCGGTTATCGATCAACAAGGATTAGCAGAGTTATTTGCTGTAGGGCCCTCCAGAACTCCTGGGAATGGCGTGTTTCATCAAATTGAAGAATTGCGAGCAGGACATGTTGGAATATTTGATAAAAATGGCTGGAGAACAGCTAGATATTGGAATGTTGTTAGTGAGAAACATACAGAGTCAGTGGAGGAAACAGCACAAAGAGTGAAGGAATTACTAGAGGACGCAGTCGAAAGACAGCTTGTTTCCGATGTGCCGCTTGGAACATTTTTATCAGGAGGAGTTGACTCTAGTGCAATAAGTGCGATTGCAGCCAATTATTTAGCAAGTCAAAATCAAAGCCTGCGAACGTTTTCTATTGATTATATCGGTAATGATCACTATTTTCAGAGTAGTGATTTTCAGCCAAATCAAGATAAAACCTATATCGGGAAAATGGTTCATGCATTAAATACGAAGCATAGCAATTATGAAATGGATAATCAAACACTTGCTACACTGTTAAAAGATGCCGTGAAATATCGAGATCTGCCTGGAATGACAGATGTGGATTCTTCTTTATTATGGTTTTGTGAACAAACAAAAAAACAAGTGACGGTAGCATTATCCGGTGAATGTGCAGATGAAATCTTTGGAGGATATCCATGGTTTTATCGAAAAGAAGATTTAGAGCGAAAAGGCTTTCCATGGATTCGATCTTCAGAGGTAAGACAGCAGCTACTTAGAAACGAATTACAATCGAAGCTTTCTTTAGAAGAATATGCACTCAATAGATATAAAGAAACCATAGATGAAACCCCCTTACTAGATGGAGAGGATAAGGAAGAGACAGAACGTAGACAAATGTTTTACCTGAATATGCAATGGTTTATGCCGACATTATTAGACAGAAAAGATCGAATGAGTATGGGAGCGAGCTTTGAGGCAAGGGTTCCATTTAGTGATCATAGACTAATTGAATATGTTTGGAATATTCCCTGGGAAATAAAGACCATAGGTAATCGGGAAAAAGGAATTTTGAGAAAATCTTTAGAGGGAATTTTGCCTAAGGATATTCTCTACCGTAAGAAAAGTCCCTATCCTAAAACACATCATCCGGCATATACACAAGCTGTTGTCGAATGGATGCATACAATATTAGAGGATAAGGATGCGCGCTTGTTTGAAATATTAGATAAATCTGAGGTCAAACAATTAGTCGAGCAAAAAGCGACAAATATTCAAGTACCATGGTTTGGTCAATTAATGACAGGCCCACAGCTATTAGCCCATTTAGGTCAAATGGATTTTTGGTTAAGAGAATACAATATTGAATTAAGGCTATAAGATAGATTGGTAAAGGGAAGTAGTGACAAATATGCGAAAAAGCTGGATCATTATCTTTATTGTTTTTCTACTTCAACCATTCCTCCAAATAAAAGGAGTAAATCTCGATTATCCTTTTATTGTAATGGATGGAAGGATATATCGGGTGGTGGTTGAGGAAGAGGTAAGTACAGATTTAATTGGGAAATCAGTCGGTCGAGTGTCCGCTTTGATTGACGAATCGGATTCAATAAAGGGCAATGCCTCTAATTTTTATCCAGTTGGTACAAAATATCATATCATTTACGACACGGATCCGAGAAAGGTATTAGCAGTCGCAGATGATGGAAAATTTAAAAAGGCGATTTATCAAATGGATATCCCTTTTCACTGGAGTACACTAGTATATAATTTTATTCCATTTTTATTTTTAGGTTGTTTAATTGTATTACACGTTAGGAAAGAAAAATATCGAAAGCAAGTAAGAAGAGAGCGTTGATTAGCTTTCTTCTTTATTTTTAGACAGAACTAACCACCACTTTTTTTAGCTCGAGAAGAAGCATCATTTACTAATACCGATGCTAAACAGATGAAAAAACTTCTACTCTCTTTATTCTCTCTCTCATTTGACATTTCTCTGTTGTCTAGGATAATAGAAGACGAACTATGAAAAAGAGGGGACAATAGATGAAAAAAACAAAATATAGCATCATTTCACTAATCGGGCTTATGATCGTCACTTTGTTTCTCCCACTTCATGTTACAAAGGCTGAGGAAGTCAGGGATGAGACGATTTATTACATACTAGTAGATCGATTTGTCAATGGGGACAGTTCTAATGATGGAGAATTGAATATTGAAGATTCAAAAGCGTTTCATGGAGGAGATTTAGATGGGGTAATGGAAAAAATACCTGATCTAAAAAAGCTAGGCATTACCACGATTAATCTTAGTCCAATAATGAGTACTAATGCCTATCATGGTTTTAGCACACTAGACCACCAAACGATCCATAAGTCATTCGGAAGTATTGTCAGGTTGAAACAATTAGTCGAGCAAGCACATAAAGAAGAGATGAAGGTAATATTAGATTTTGTTGCAGATAATGTAGCTCCAAATCATCCTTTAGCTTCCGATCAAGACTCCACCTTATTCGGTGAGCAAGTAGCTACTATCGATACAAGAAATGAGCAAGTACAGCAGTATTTATTAGAAGCTGCAAGTTATTGGCTGAAAGAAGCGAATATAGATGGTTTTCACCTTTATCTAGATGGAGAGGCAGACGAAACCTTTATTCAAGCATTTGAACACCAAGTAAAAGAGGAGAAAGAAAATGCCATTGTTCTAGTAGATGGAGCAGAAGAAGGAAATTTAGTAGTAAATCATGAATTTCAAAACGAAGCTGTTGCTCTATTGAAACAGGCAGGAACTTCCTTGAAGCCTTTATTTGATGAGGAGGATTTTCTGCAATCTGACCAAATTCTATCGATGGAAACAGTCTTTTCCAATCGTTTCGCTTTCGAATCAATGCAAGAAGAATACCATCCTGTAACAAGGTGGAAGCTTGCCGCAACCCTTCTTTACGCATTACCAGGCTCTGCTTTCTTTTATCAGGGTCTCGAAGTGCCAATGGATAATGGTGTAGCTGAGCCTGATCACCGAATGGCAGAATTAAATAAAGAGGATGAAGAGATTACGCAACATTTGGAAAAGCTTGCAACTATTCATCGTGAATCAAAGGCATTATCAGAAGGAGATATGGAATTTGTTGAACAAGTCGGGGAGATGACAGTATTTAAAAGGACTTATCAAGATGAGACATTGTATGTTGCGATAAATAATGATACACAAACGCAAACGGCTACGATTGAGAATTTGGGATCAAATAAGCAGTTAAAAGGTTTACTAGAGGATAACTTGATAAGAGAACAAGAAGATGGAAGCTACAAAATCACCTTAAACCGGGAGACAAGCAATATTTTTGTCCTAGAGGAAAACACAGGATTAAACTGGTTCTTTATTGCAATGATGATCGTTATTTTCGGAGGATTTGTTGCTTTTGTGATCGCACTAAATAGAAGAGCAAAAAAAGGGGCTGGGACAAAAG
>JACYYK010002630.1_pt1 | contig 47700 bp, 70 predicted proteins | sample 8236871 | NCBI WGS metagenome assembly JACYYK01 (sample SAMN14103087, study PRJNA606662) | landfill metagenome | isolation source: landfill solid waste inoculated with endophyte fungus Paravalsa indica | place: India:New Delhi, Okhla landfill site | collected 2017-11-05 | reverse complement strand
ACGATCAGATCGCCGCGCTGAGGTCGTTCTACCTGAACGAAACCAGCCTCCTCAAAATGCTGGCGGTAATGGTCGGGTCCGTCTTCGCGCTCCCACCACCCGTCCTCGCGCTGGTAGCTCGAAAACTCCAAGCCCCACTCGCGCTGGTACCAGTCCGCACAAACCTGCCAGCAGTCCTGAACACCGTGTACGAACGGCCTCCCGAGAAGCGGCACCTGATCGACTGGCTGCAGCTCCCGAAGATCACCCTCAGGCCAGCTCAGGATGTACCACGGCAGCCCTGATGCGTTGCACATCGCAACATCTGCAGCGCTGGGCCGACTGGTAGCGTCAGGGTGGCTATGCACCACTCCGATGATCTGGCCCAGGTCCTCGGCGTCGGAGTAGGCCTCAGGCGCGATGCGGAACTCTTCGTTCGGCTCGGTCGCGCTGTTCTCGCAGGCGATATACCGGTGGCTGCGGCCGGTCTGAACCACCAGCCCGCAGCTTTCCTTCGGATAGCAGGACTCCGCATGCTCGCGGACGGCACGCTCGATGTGTTTGCGCATGGTCAGCTCCGGGCGATGATCGAAACGGCAGGAAATCCGCCGAAAGGCAGCTGATTGCCTTCGCCAAAGCGCGGCATGCAGCCGGTACCTAGGCAGCCGTCGCATTCATCCTTTGCGGGGTCGTCGGTGGGGTTACCGTCGATATCGAAGTACGGCCCCGTCCAGCCACAGTTCGGCCCGCGATAACCGCCAGTCATGGCCCAATGGCAAAGCGTGGTCATCTGTCGACCGATCTTTTCCTGAGCCACGTCTCCAGGCGACGCTAGATCCCACTGGACACTCTCCCCGTCTTCGTTGGTTTTCTGATCCAGATACCAGATTTCAACCACCTCCTGCGAGGGGTCGGCCTCAGGGTTCCCGTCAGGAAAGTTCTCGGCATCCAGGTAACGGGCCAGGGTCGTACGAACGGACAGTCGAAACTGCAGTAGGTCTTCAAAGGCCAGGCACAGCGCAGTGATACGGCCATTGACATTGCCCGCTACAAACGACGGCCGCGCCGCCTGCCCATCACTGTTAGCCTCGATTCCGTCGATCTGCACCGGCCAGGCCGCATATTCCTCGCCTTGCCACCATATGGACTTCGCCGGCAGCTGATCGGCATTAGCGCCGGCCGCAGCCAACTCCGCCGAAGTGTACGGGATCGCGTGGCCGTGAAAGCGCAGAAAATCAGCGCCGAAGTCGCTCCCATCCAGCTCGAACAGGACGATTTGTGCGCCCGGCTCTAGGGTCTGAACGTCATGGGTCAAGCTCATGGATGAAACGCCTGCTCAAAGGTGCCAGTAAAACGGATCAGCCCGCCAGCTAGTGGCGTAGGTGTCGGGTTCTTGCAGGTGTACAGCCCCAGCTCGCCAAGCGGATTGGTCCAGAGAAATGCCCTCGCGCCGGCGTGACGACGCATGAACGCCATGATGGCCAGACCCTGGACGCGCTTCGCAACCACCGTTACCGGCCAAGACTGCCGCTCGTTGTTCAGTCCGTCCGCTGCTTCCTGCCGGTAGCCGTCGCCGAACTGGGCTGTTCGCACCTGATAGGTGATATCTGGCGCTTCGCCGCGCTGAACCGGCCAAGTGAAGGTTTCGATTGCCATGGGTTATCCATTGATAGCTCGACCAATTGCACCATCACGTTTTAGATCGCGTGATAGAAGCTGCCGGTACTTCTGCTCGATGAGTGCGCCGATCTCTCGGCCAAATTGCTCGGCCATCGGCTTGTCGCTAGTGACCTCAGCCGAACCATCACTGGCAATATTCACCGCCACATTGATCTGAGTGGAAGAACGTGCGCCTGCGGCGGTTGCCGAAGCCAAGCCAGAGCCAAGAGGAACAACCGATCCCCCTTCCGAGCCGGTCATCAGGTATGTCCGCCCACCCTGGCTCAGTAGTTCAGGGCCGCGCTCGTTGACCTCATAAAGCGAGTTAGGGGCGACCGGACCGCCATAGGCGCGCTGCCCGGCAACCCAGTTGCTGTAGTCCGTTCCGGTGTAATCACCCGCAGTTGCGCCAGTTCCTGATCCTGCGCTGCCTGCCCATGCGCTCGCGACAGAACCAACAACGCTACTCAAAATCCCTGTAGCAGCCTGCCGTGTAGCAATGCGCGCCATATCTGCCAGCACGCTCTTGGCGAAGTCGGCGAATGACAGTTTTCCGGTCATGGCGAACTGAACGATCGCGTCTTCCATGCTGCTGAAGGCGCTGGTGAACAGATTCTTCGTCTGGCCGGCGATGTCCTTGGCGCTTTCCAGATAATTGCCATAGGCAGCACGAGCGCCCTTGGTCCAGTCCTGCTGCGCTTCGTCTACCCGCTGGTAATAGTCGCGCTGCATCTCCAGGCGCTCGCGCAGTGCCGATTCAAGCGCGGCGGTTTCCTGATCGTAGAGCCCCTGACTGATCTGCCCCTGATTGAGCTGGGATTGCAGCCGCCGACGCTGCTGCTCGTACTCTTGGCCGATGCGAAGCATCTCCTGCATGCGGTCGCGTGCGACATCGCCCATTCCCACGCCGGCTAACGATACGTCGAACCCTGCCTGCGCCTGCTGCAGCTGTGAATCCAAGGTGGCCTGGTAGGTGGAGAGCTTGATGCTCTCCTCGCGGAGGCGAATCTGCTTTTCCAGCTCGACCCGCTTGTTCAGTTCAGACCGGATCTCATCCTCGCTGGCCAGGATCTGCTTCTGCTGAGCAGTGAGCACCTTACGCTCGCGGAGATCGGCAATCTCTTGGGTGAATTTGGCCAGCTCGCGCTCGCCGGCTGTGAGCTTTTGCGTTGTGCCCAACTGCTCGAGCAGCGCGGCGTTCTCGCGCCCGAGAGTGGCGATGCGAGCCGTGCCGGCGTCTTCGCGAACTACAGGCGTACGCGGGTCTTTGAATCTCGCGTTGATATTGGCGATGTTGCGATCGATGGTCGCCTGGCTCAGTCGCGCATCATCCGGATTGGCTCGGCGAATGGCCTCAAGCTGCCGGCGGTATTCCTTTACTGCCTCGTTGCGCTTCTGCTCGTTCGTCCAGCTCGACTTCGACAGCGCGTCGACCTTTGCCATGGCGTCTATGGCTTCGCGCTGCAGGCGGGCCTGCTCGGCATCGTATCCGGCTATATCAGCCTCTGCCTCGCGCTGCGAAACGAGCATATCGCGCTGTTCGCGCAGCTTGGCAAGTGCGTCTTCTCGATCGTAGAAGAACCCGAACCCGCCCTGCTGAACCTGACCTATTCGCCGGTCGATATCGGCGATTCGCTCGTCGAGCGAACTCTGTCGACCGACGTCGAGCATCGCATCCCAAGCATCCTTCGCTGCACCGGTAACGCTATTCCAAGCTCGCTCTACCGAACCCAGATTATCCGCGATGGTTTGGGAGCGGGTCTCCAGGGTGCTACTGAGCTCGCCCCAAGCCAGGCGCGCGGCCCCTGCAGTATCGCCCTGCTCCTGCAGCGCCCTGATCTGCTCGTACACGGAAGCGGTCAGGAAGTTGTAGCGCTCATTGAGCTTCGTCACGGCCTGCACGGGATCGTCCCCGAGCTTGGCGAATTCGGCTACCGTCACAGACGCAGCCTGACCGCTAGCCTTTTCCCAACGGATTGCGGACGTGGCGATCTCTTCGAATCGATCCGCCGCGATCTTGCCGGTGCTTGCGAGTTGTGCAAGAACCTCGGCGGCCTTGCCGGTCGTGCCGGTCACTTCTCCGATCCGCTGCGCCATGTCTGCAAGCTGACCAACAGTGGCCCCAGCAGCATTACCCGTCGAGACCAGACCCAACCGGTAAGCATCCTGCTCCTTGCTGCCTTGGTAATACGCAGCAGCAAGTGTGCCTACAGCGGCGGCGGCCAGGGTAAATGGGTTGATCAGACCAAGGACATAGCTCCCCATGGCCCGCGCCGCCGGACCAATGCCGCCGAACATGTCCTTGATCTGTCCTCCCTGCTGCAGGAAGACCATCATTGCAGGCTGACCGGCTGCGAGGCTGGTGAAGATGTCGGTGAACTGCGCCGGCAGGCCGCGCATGGCGAATGCCGTTTCCTTAGCAGTCTTGCCCGTGCGGTCGAGTTCGCCGCTGAAGCTACCGATCGCCGTCCGAGCAGCTTCAATCTTGCTGTTGTGCTCGGCGAATGATTCGGCATCGAGGATGCCTGCCGCGCGATACTTGCGCAGCTCTTGCTGCTGCTTATCGAGGCGCCCGAGTGCTGCGACGGTTGGGTCGATCTGGCCGACGAGCTTATCCAGGGCCTGCCGCTGATCATCGAGCGCCTTGCGGCTTTCCCGAGAACTGACGCCCATGCGCTGACGGGCTTCGTCCCAGGCATCGCCAACCCGTCCGGCCGCCTGCTCTGCCTTCACTCCAGAGGCAGCCAACTTGTCCAGGTTGTCGGCAGCCTCGACGGCGGATTCGGAGTGAACCGCAATCCCGAGTTCTGAGATGGTCGTCATGGTAGCTCTCGATTGGTTACTGCAGGTCGCGCGCTTCAGCCATGACAGCCAGGGCTTCCGCCTCCATCACGCGAATGTCTTGGAACAACTGAGGCCGGCGACTGGGCGCCAGCCGCAGCGAACGGACCACAATCGGCAGCGCGTTGTAGTCCAGCCCAGTAGCGCCACAAGCCCCCGTTCGCCACTGAGTCCCCATGGCATCGAACAGCACGAAGGATTCCCAGTTTTCCGGATAGACGCCGACAGGCTCCTGCTCGACGTCTTCAGGTTTCAGGCCAAGGGCGGCCAAGGCGGCAGGGTCAGGCCCTGGCGTGTACAGCGCCTCGGCCGCCGATCTCAGTTTCCCAGGCGGGCCGGATCATATCCCTGCTCGAAAGCGCGGATTACCGCCTCAGGGGCCGCGGCGGACGTTTTAACGAAGGCGCGCAGTGCTTCCTCGCTGAATTCATCCTCAAAGCCCCATGCGGTGACGATGCCCTGCAGGGTTTCTACTTGCCGCTCCATTGCTGCTGCTGTCACTTCACGGACATTGGCACCACCCTGGACCAGCTCCGCCAGCGCCTTCTGGTGCTCGTGCTTTTTGTCGAAATGCTCTGCCAGCTGTTCGCGATCCAGGAACTTGAAAGTAAACGGAACTTCGACAGCCGCGCCGCCGGCACGAGGCACGGCGACGGTTACGGAGAAGGTAGGGTTGGGCTCGATGCGGAACGTGGTCATTTCTTCCCCTTACACCGCGAGATAGCGAAGCGGACGGCCGGACAGGCCCACGCTGATGGTTCGCGTCATGAGCTGGTTGCGCTCGGTGGTCGGCGTCGGCGTGATGCTGACGAAGCCCGGATAGAGGATCTGGTCGCCGTTGCGGAGCTTCAGGCGGATAACTGTCAGCTCCTTGGATTCGTCGTAGCCCTCCACCGCCCCGACATAGCTGGCAGTTGGCTGATCCTCGACGGTAATAGACAGGCTCAGCGGGTTACGGTTGGTGGGCATCTGGCGATCGTCGTCATCTTCCAGATACCCGACGGTCAGGAACTGCTGTTCGCCACCAGCAGCGGCAAAGCTGGTGATCTTCGAAATCTGCACCCAGCTTGTCACCGGAATGACCGATCCGATGCCGGCGCCAGGGGTGTAGATCTCCTCATCGGTCGTGTTCAGGCCGGCAAGCGCGAACTCATCCGCCGCGGAACCAGACACGCGCGCGGCGCGATCGGTGATCTTCGACCAGCCCGAATTCAGCAGAATGACGTCCCCGTCCTCCAGGCTATGCCCAGCCGCGGTCAGTACGGGCGGCGCGGCGTTGGTGATAGCAGTAAACGGGATGGCGGAGCCGAGAACGGATGCGATCTCGACCACTGCGCCGTTGGGCAGCGGGAAGCGTGCGGCCATGGGGTTTTCCTCGTAAATGCCCGCCAGATGGCGGAAGGGTTCGCCCGGGCGGGCTATTGATCAGCCAGGCCCATGTAGGTCAGGCTGACTGGAACGGTGTATGTGGCTGGCTCAATGATGGTCGGCCCAGGGGATGGGGGCTCGATGATCTGTCCTTCGAAACCGGCGCGGACCAGTTCGGAATCAACCGGCAGCAAGGCGTTCAGTTCGTCGGTAATCGCCTCGTGAACCGCTGACGGCGTACCGGACGGACACACGATGCTGATCTGGTAGATTCCGCGATATTCCAGCGCCTCGCTGGCCAGGTATCGGCTGGAGGTGCTTGCCGGCAGGAGGAAGGCGCGGAGGTAGGTTTCTCCTGCTGCTGGCTTGAACTCTGCTGTTCCGTAGGCGATGCGGATCGGTCTGGCCGACGCCCATGCAGCAAGCTTCATCTCGATAGCCTGGCGTGCGCGTGCATGACTCATTGCGTCACCTCGCGCACGGCCTCATCGACCATTTGGTTGAAGCCGTCCAATGTAGTCCTCACGAAACCGGTTGGCGCCTGGTTGCTATGCCCATATTCAAGTGGGATTCCGTATACCAAGTTGTTCACCAGGTATGCTGTCTGCCCGAAAGTCAGGTGCTGAGCATCAGCCACCAAGCGGGCGATAGTGTCGTGCCCAGTCTTGTCGTAGTTGTCCAGGCTGGCGCTGGCCGGCTCGTCAACAGTGAACTGCCAGTTCCCGCGGAAGCGTCCGGTATCGACAGGCGACAGGCGTATCACTGTCGAGCCGATCTCGATCACCACGCGCCGGAAAATTTCGTCCATGTCGTCCAGCGTCTGGTCCCGGAAGCGCATCAGCGACAGCGCGAAATCGCCCTGCAGCCCGCCATACCGGGTTGTCATGTGATTCGCCATGCCTACGTCCTCGCCTGCACTTCGAAACCGACTGTCAGGCCCGCGTAGTTCCATGGCTTGACGCTCACGATGGTGTAGGTGCCGCCATCGAACTGGATACGGTCTTGGGTTCCAGGCTCCGGCATATCGGCGCCACTGAGTTGAACCGGCGACACCAGCAGCTTCACATCGCCCTGCTTGATGTAGGTGCCGTCGATATCGTCCTGCCGATAGGTGTCGCGGAATGCTGACCCGTCGTATTGGTCGGTGGTGGTGGAGGTCCCGCCGGTCACGGGGTCGTACTCACCCTCTATAGCCCGGATAAGCGCCATTTCCAGGCCCTTCCCGCCTCTGCTGCGGGGCGCCAGCATGCGCACCGCCAGAGCGCGGCTGCGGTCGTAGATATCGGCCATTGGTTACGCCTTGAGGTGGTAAATGCAGATGCAACGGCAGTTAGCGATCTCATCCATACCCGCGCCGAGACTCGAATCACCCGGATATAGGAGTAGTTCTCCGCTGTTGGTGCGAAATGGCCGACCAAGCAAGGCTCGCTGCCCGCGCATATCGCGATGGCTATTGCGCACCTTCTCGTCGGCCCGGTCGCGCCACTCCTTCTCAATTCGGGAGCGATCTAGCCCTTGCTCGACCAGTTGCTCCCATGCGCGATCACGACCGGCACTGAAGGATTCTGCCGCGGCGGTGCGAGCCAGCATTTCAGCGTGCGTTGCCAGCAGGCGCTCGGCGTATCTGCCGGTAATCCTGTCAGCCTTCTTGCTCTCTATGGGTGTGCCCGTCTCGATTGCGCGCCGAACGATGCTGTCGAAGCGGCGATCGCGCCGGGCCCGTTGTAGGTACTGCTTGAGCTGGTCTGGGTCGCCACTCAATAACTGCCGCCGGGCGTTGGCGACGTACTGCGCCATGTTCCCCGGAAGACCCAGCACACCGCCGGAGCGCTGTCCGGTCTGCGGACTGAGGCGTCCCACCAGGTCGAGCGCCGCCTGCCTGGCGGTTCGCACAGGGCCAGCGCTGACTCTGCGGCTGGCAAGTACAGACGCTATGGCTTCGCGCACCGAATCAGCGGCTTCTTGGCGCACATTTCTGGACTGTTCCGACAGCCACGCCTGCGCCGGAGGCAGACTGATGTCAAACTCCGGGCGGCCAACTTCCTGCCGCAGCTGACGTGGAATGACGATTGCAGCCATCTCCCTCCGACCGCCGGCAAGAAAGGCAGCGCGTATCCCTTCAGCGAGCAACGCCAGCGCGCCAAGGCTCAGCAAATCAACCAGCGCAGCCTCATTCTCGTCCGCGATCAGCCGCTCCACCTCTGCAGCGGTGGCGGCGTCCACTGTCGACCGCACCGAATCCAGATAGGCGCGCTGCAGGCCTGGCTCTAAAGCTTCGATGTGAGTGAGGATTTCGGCAGCGTTCATACCACCCGAACCCCGATTCCCGGGCAGCGAACGATCAGCAGCGGATACAGCAGCGAGTCGATGGCGCCGATCACCGGGCGGATGCTCGGATTACCGTTCTTGGCCACCGCGAATTCCTGCTCCAGCGGGCCGACCTTCTCGCGCTGCACCACCTGGGACGGCACGAAGTCGGGATTCAGGCTGCCGGGCTCGACGAGCTCGCGTACAGCCCCTTCGTAGGCGGCATATTCAATTGCCCTGGGAACAGCGCCGGATGGCACAGGATCGCCCATGCGATCCACGGCACCCGCGCGCGGCCACTGCAATTCCTGCTCGTATCCGCCGGATTTCTTTCCCGGGAATGCGTAGGAGCATCCCGCAGTGTTCGGGACGGGCATGCCGATCATGCCGTCCACATACCACGACGCCCGGACGAGCGCGGCCTGCTTGTCCGCATCAGCTGCAGCGGCCCAAGCAGCATTGCCGCGAGCAGCCCAATACGCATCGGCACCGGCCAATGTTCCGTAGAAGTCAGGCATCGTGATATCTCGAATAGGTGGGCCATCGCTGGCCCGGGTGTTACGACTGGGCGTCGGCCTTGGCCTTCGCCAGCTTCTCGCGCAGGGTCTCGACCTTGCTGCGCTTGTCGGCCTCGATGCCGTAGGTCTTCAGCTCGGCGATGAGCTGTTCCTTCTCGGCGTCCTCCGCATCAGCGCTGCCCTTGCCGGACTGCTGGGCGTCGGCCTTGGCCTCCAGGATGCCGTTGGACAGGTAGTAGGCGACCACCTTGTTTCCCTTCAGCTTGTCCCAGTCCTTGACCGGGACGGTACTGCCAGGCGCGATGACGACGCCACCCGGCAGGCCGATGGGCGTTACGCGGTGCTTGTTGGTGACTTGCATGGCCAGGCCTCCTTAGATGCCGTCGACGTAGAGCATTTCTTTCGGGCGGCGCACATCGACACCACCGAGACGGAAGATGCCGGGGACTTCCCAGCGCAGCGGACCAGCTTGATAGGCCGGCAGGAAGCGGTGCGGCATAGGGATGTGCAGCTTCACCACGTTCGGATCGCGGCGGTAGGCAACCATCCGGCCGGTATTGCCAGCGCCGGCAGTGTCCAGTCCACGCATGGCGCGAATGACCAAAGGGCGGCCAGTCTGTGCGGTGTAGACGTTCTTGCTCTGCAGCCAGGACAGGATGGTGTCGGTACCATTGTCGTTCAGCGGGGTGGTGCTGATGTGCAGGAACGCGCTGTACGGCATCAGCAGCGTGTCGGCCAGGCCGGTGTAGAGCGTGCCGGCGTACTGGCCGGCCAGCGCGGTATTCACGTCAGCCAGAATCTGCACCGGCGTAGCGGTAGCCCAGTCACCGGTGGTTGCCGCGGCAGCGGTGACGCTCGGCGCATTGGTCAGGCCATAGAAGCCCTTGGTCGTATCGCCGTACAGCGCGACGCGGTCCACCATCTCCTCGTAGGCACGGCGTGCGGCCATGGCATCGGCCGCCTGCAGGTTCAGGCCCAGCATCTGCGCCTGGCTGATCTCCTCCAAGCCGTAGCCGTAGCCGATACCTGCCATATGGATGGCGGTCTCATGCTTGGCCAGGTCGGTTCCAGCGATCGGGATGTCATCGGCATTGCCGTTGATCCAGTCCGCTTTGCCGAACTTGTCCGAGGAGTAATAGGTGACGGTTTTCGCCCACGGATGGGCGGATGTGTCGACCGGAACCAGCGAGGGATACTGGATATCGGGGTAGACGGTCTCGTTGACCTGGCGTTCGATGTACGCGGTCTGCGAGGTGACGAAACCCAGGGCGGCTTGGGCATCGATAAGCTTGAACGGAGCGTTCATGGTCTCTCCTTACGGGGCAGCAGGCGCGGCGATAACGCCGAGGCGTACCTGCGCGGTCTGGTTGGCGGCGGTGGTGCTGGTGTCATAGCGGGCGCCGGGAATGGTCACGCCACCCAGCACCACGGCATCACCGGCGGCAACGGCGGCGGGGGCTGTCACCCAAACGGCGCCATCGGTCATCAGGCGGACAGAGTCGTACTGGACGAACTTGTCTTCCTCGGCGCGCAGGGAGCGCTCCCGGACGGTGATGCCAACGAAGCCAGCTGCATCACCGGTAGCAGTTACGCCCTTGTCGTTCTCACCCTGGAATGCCGGAACACCGAAGCCGATACCGGCTGCATCTTCGATGGTGCGAGAAATGAGGGTCTTCGGGATCATGTCGACGATCTGGCCGGGCACGCCGGCGCGAATGTGCTCGTTGTACTGGTCTTGAACGGCCATTACTTGCTCTCCCCTTTCCAGGCGTCAGCGAGACGCTGTTCATACGCGGTCTGGCCGTTGTCGGCCGGATTGGTCGGCTTGCCATCCTGCTGACGCATGTGCTGGCGGACCGGGTCCTCTGCCGCATCTTCAGCAAGGATGTCGAAGCGCGCGGCGATGTAGGCGTCGGCCTTGTCCTTCACAGCGGCATCGCCCAGCTTGGCCACCACTGCAGCCTTGCGGATTTCCGCTTCGGACTTGCCGGTGTAGTCGCCGTCGGCGATCTGCTTGGCGGTGGAGATCAGGTCAGCACGCTCCTGAACGCGCCTGTCGATGTCGGCGTCGCTCAGCTGCTTGCTCTTGAGCGAGTCGATCTCGGCGTCCTTCTTGGCCAGCTCGGCGTCCTTGGTCGCCATGGCGGCTGCATGGCCGTCTGTCAGGTTTTTGATGTTCACCTGGGCATCACTGAGCTGCTTGTTCAGCTTCTCGATTGCCTGGGCGCCTTGCTCGGTGGTCTCGATAGTGAGGCCATCGACAAGGAGTTTCCGCAGTGCATCAGCCATGTCATGGCCTCCTTTCGGGTCGTCTTGCGCTTGAGGTTGAACACCAGGGGCGCGCTGATCCCCGATGCGTAGTTGCTCGCCACCCCTGGCGCGATCTACCAGGGCGAGATGATTCATACGCATGCTTTCGATGCGCGCGTTGTAGGTCTGGCCATCCGGCGTCACGCCGTCCTCGAACACCACCGTGGCCTCGAGCCCCATGGAGAGCTCGCGCTTTCCAGCCTCGTAGTCGCGGATGGCAGCGGCATCCATCAGCACCAGCGGCACCCGGACGAAATCACCGTCGCGCAGTACCTCGGAACCGGTCTGGCCGACGGCAAGCTGTTTCCAGTTGCCGGCATTCACGTCGCCGTGGTGGTCATTGGTCATGGGGCGATAGGCGTATGAGCGCATCGCGTCCTCGGCGAACACCGCTTCCGGAGGCCGGTAGACGCGGATGATCGGAACGTCCGGCTTCCCCACTTCGGAGCCCAGGTATTCCTGAATTCCGGTGCGCGCCACCCGGGCGTCGGCCACGAGGTAGCCGTCAGTGGTTCGGCGGACAGCCGAAACCGACACGGAGTCAGTCAGGATCATGGTTATTCCTTGGTTGCTATTGCCGTTCTTCGAGCTCTTCGTCCGGCAGCGCTTCGCCGAAATCCTCGACAGCGGCCTCAAGCCCAGGCAGAACGCTTTGCTCCACCAGCATGGTGGTAGCCGCCTTGCTCAGTGCGTCGGCATGCCAAAGCTTGGTTTCGGCAAGCACCTTGACCGTCTCAGCGGAGCGCTTGCCGATTTCGGACTGCTCCGTTGCGGTTGGTTGCCAAAGGGTGTTCCAGATGTAGTGAATCTCGGCCGGCCTGCTGCCCAGCGCTGAGCGAATCAGGCATTCGTCCAGCAACCCTATAGCCGGTCCGACATCCAGCTCCTGCATAGCCTGGACGCGATCGTAGTAGTTCCGCAGATCGGCCTCGCCCGTCGAGTTCAGCCCCGCGGGTGACTGGCCGAGCAATCGCGTCGCCGGTATATCTGCCGCCCCGGAAACCTGCTGCAGGAATCGGTCGATAATGTCTGGGAGCGAACCAAAGGTCGCCTGCTTGCTGTCGTACTCTTCGTTGGCGTCGAGCAGCAGCGTGCCATTGATGCCCTTGGCCATGGCTGCAAGGCGGATGCGCTCCATTACCTGCTTTTCGAACGCAGGGTCCTGCAGCTGCTGCATGAAATCCGGAATCTTGATGACGTCGACCTTCGCCTCGAACACCAGGCTCGCGACGTTGGCCATGGTCCCGTCGGATTGCTTGATCGCATCGAACAGGGCTTGCAAGACCGAATCGCCCCAGCCGAACGCGTCACCCTGGGCCAGCTCTGGGTCGGGATGCTCGGCACCGATGAAGACCATCAGCCTCGATGGATGAATCTCGATCTCGCTCCCGGCGAGGCGGTACGCCTTGGGCTTGCCGAATCGCTCGGACTGCGGGTCCTGCTCCAGCTCGGTCGGGGTCAGCTGCCTGCGATTCATCACAGTGAGGTAATGGATGCCGCCCCGACCAATCCGCTCTGCGCTCAAAGGCAGCGACGTATCTCGCTCGCCAGTGCCGATGAAGATGGCCGCCCCGCCGAATAGCCTGGCGCGTGTCATGGCCTGCTTTACCTTGCGCCGCAGGTCCAGTCGCTTCTCCTCCGCCTCGATTCGCTCGATTTGACCTTTTCCCGCCTGCCAGCCTCGCCAGCGGCGTGTTGCGTCCAGCGCGGGGATGTCGACGATCTTGCGCGGCAGCCAGGCCCCCCGGTAAGCGTTCGTCAGCTCCTGATCGCTCAGGAATACAGGGGCGTAATGCGATCCTGCCGCCTTGTCGCGCTCGGTGCCCATGTTGGCCACGAGATTGACCAGCTTGTCGCTGAGGTATCGAACGACGCCCATTAGGAAACACCTGCGAGGGAGTACCTGTTGATTGGGTACTCTTTGTGGATGAAGTAGCCGCCAGCGTCCGGCCGGTGGTCGTTACCCTGCTTCTTGTCGGGCTCACCGTTGGCGCCCCACACCTGCTGCTCTAAGTCATCGGCATAGCTAGGGCATTTTTCCGCGTTCACTCGATATCGCCGCTGCCCTGCCGCATTGCAGAACATCGCGTTCATCGAGTTGATGCGGTCCTTGACTGGTGGGTTGCTCGCCGGGGCCGAGACCATGAAACCAGCCTGCTTGAGCAGGGATATATCGGTCTCACTGGCCCGGACTGACTTGCGCGAATCACCCGAGGCGTCTGGGTAGATACGAATCTGTCGCGTGTTTCGGTAATCGGTCCCATCGAAGAGCCAGTAGCGCTCTTTGATCTGGCGGATCATGTCCGGCGTGTCGTACCCATTGATGATCTCGTCCACCGCGTGCGGCAGGCCCAGGCGCTTTACATGAACCACCGCGGACATCTTGCCGACGTTGAAGTCCATGCCTATGAACAGCGGCTCGCCGGGCTGGATCGTCTCCTGACTGGCGTTGAGCTTGCGGTCATAGGCGGTGTAGATAGTCCCTGACGTCAAGTTAACGAACTGGCCGTTCAGGTAAGCCATGATCAGTTGATCTGGGTACGACTCCATCAGCGATGGAATGTAGTCCGGGGGCAGGTTCAGTTCATTGTCGAACGTGCTCGCCTGCACCAGGCCATACATACCATTGAGCGATGGCTTCTCGCGCAGCTGCTTCACGAACTGCTGATAGACGAACTTGAATCCCTCCGGCGTCGTGGTGACGTCAACCCCGTTCTTGAGGCCATCCACGCTGTATCGCATTCGGGCAATGATCTTTCGCCAAGCTTGCTGGGCCTTGAGCGCCGGCAGGACGTCGAGCTCATCGACTAGGGCATGGCCAATCTTGAAGCCGACGATGGTCTGCGGCTTCTCCATCGAACGGCAAATCGTCGTACTGCGGTATTGCCCACCGCTGTAGAACTCGACCTCCTTGTCGCTCTCCTTGGTCTTGACCTTCAGGCCCCAATCGAATGCCACTTCCTCGATGGTCGGGAAGAAGATGTCGCGGATCTGCGGATAGGTCGGAGCGAAGTAGCCTGAGTTGATCCGAGGCCATTCCCATACGTGCTTGCAAAGCCCGGCGCATCCCACCCACGTCTTGCCTGACCCAAAGCCAGCAACGAAGCCGCGAAACTTGTGCGGCATCTGAAGGAACTGGGCTTGCGGCACATTAAGCGTCGGCATTGCCCCTCCTTGCATCGACTACATCAACCTGCACTCGCGTCGGCGGTACGTTGTCGAGAGGGTTTTCGTTCTTGCTCTGGCGATTCACGTAAACGTCGCCGACCTCTTTCGCAGCCTGCTCCAGCAGCTGGGCAGTCAGCGCCATGTTCTTCATGCTCTCGGCTTTCTCAGCCATGCGGCCCAAGGTCCGAAGCCGGTACGCGCGGTTCGCTATCGGGATGTCCGCAGTCTCTTCACGGAAACGCTTGCGGGCTTCATGGAAGAGATCGGCCCACTTCTTAGCCAGGCGCTGGCCTGCGTACTTGGTCGGGTCGTGCGATTCAACCTGCTGGCGGGTGATCGTGATGCCGAACTCGGTCTTGACCGACTCTGCTACCTGCGATGGCGTATCGAAACAGGCCAGCGCCTGCACGATGTACGCTTTGACCTCGCTTCGAAGCACTGCCATAGAGTTGCCATCCGTCAAATCCTGTCACTGAATCAGGCCGACTTGAGCAGACAGGTTCCGCAGGCCCTCGCGATGTTGATCTTCGCCACTTCGGGCGACTGGCTGGCTGCGTCGATGAGCTCTTGCACGCCATGGTTTGCGCCGTACCGCCGGACGACGCCGACGAACTCTTCGACGTCGTGACCTTTCAGGAACAGGCTCGGCATTCCGTCCTGCCTGAACTTGGGCGCCCCGAACTCGTCGGTCTTCTGGGCTATGTGGAATAGTTCATGCTCAACGAGCGAGCAGAACTCGGCATCGCTGCACTGCGAGCTGTAGTCGGCAGCCAGGGTGATGAGGTAATCCGGCACTCGACCGAACCAATTCATCATCTGCTGCTCTTGCCGTGCCTTCTGCCAGCCCCCGGCGCGGAACATGACCTGCTCTGCCTGGCCAAGCACCACTCGGCCCTGCTTGGCGAACCCCGTGGAGGCCCACAGGACGCCTATATCGGCATCGATCAGGTGGCCGTGGTCGGGGTTATGGATGCTGCCGGAGTCGGCTAGTATCTGGTCGCTGATCCACTCCCAGACTTCGGGCGCTGGCCGAAGCACGATGCCGAACTCGCCAACCTCGACTAGATCAGCTGGAGGTATTGGCCGTGCGGTCATGATCAGAACCCTTGATAGTCGTCTCGCATCACCCCCGCCTCCGCTCCCTTCCATCCCACCCATACGGATGACGAAGGACCTTGGAGAGGTTTCCGCCGCAGCGCATCAGCGAGGCAGTCAGCACGGCCAGCAGCAGCACCATCGGCCACGCCTTGACCGGCACCACCAGCTCCCCTGCGAGGATGTAGATCACCGTCGCGCCACAGCAGACCATGATCAGCGCGGCCATGATGGACACGTCACGGCGGAACGTGGCGTCTCCGCGGCGGTAGGTGAACATCCGCACGAACATCACCAGACTCAAGGCCAGCGTTGCGTAGGTCAGAGACTTATCCATCGATACCACCGTTCGGCGATGCCGATTGGCGCCGCCTCTTGAGTGCTGCCAGGGATACCGTGACCACCATCAGAGATGCGCCGAATGCAGCTGGGGCTGGCAGCGTAAAGGGCTTGATGCCCCACAGCTCGATGCCGGTGATTGCCGGGGCCAGGAGATAGCCCATCACGAACGAGATCAGAAAGTAGGTCAGGCGCTCCGGCAGAGGCAGCTCCTTCGCGCTGATGAAGTAGATCACCGACCCACATAACGACCCAACAGCCGCAGCGCTATCCACTCCAGCAAGCAGGCCGGCTATGCCTGCACCAGCCATGCCGGCAGTAAGCACGCCGGTTGATGTTGGCTCGGCCATTCGTGGCTCCAGGAATAAAACGCCCGGGGAGTTCGGGCAAAACAATCGGGCTCCTCAATGCGCATCAGTCCGCTCGGAGCTGGGAAGAAGACATGGGAGCCAGAAACGACGAAGCCCCGACCAGATTGCTCTGTGCCGGGGCTTCATTTGTCTGTTATCGATCCTCAACGCGCAAGATCGTCAGGATGAACAAATAATGTTGCATCGTTGCACGGGTGTCAAGCGGCATCTGCCATCAAAACTCCTTCATCCTGAAGTATCTTGCTAGATGCGGCCAAGGCCTCGGCCACCATTTCGTCCAGCACCCTCTCGATGGCCTTCTTCCAGCGCCAGTAGGTGGTCCGATTCAGGCCCTGGCCGTCCCATGTGTTGATATCGTAGAACTCAGCCGGCAGCACGATCATGTCGGTGGATCGCTTCACGTACTGCTCGCGGCGCGCCTGGCCGACATCCTCTGTCATCTCGCCACCTGCCAAATGCTTGACCACACCAGCCTGCATCGAATCGAACTGTGCGCGCTCTCGGGCGGCACGGCTGGCCACCTCCTGCCCGGACTGCGCTTGCACGCCTTTTACTGGCGGGATGGCCCATGCAGTCACGGCCTTGTAGAGGAACAGGTTCGGCGCCTGGGTGGCGATCAGCGGCACCAGCTTGCCGATGGCTTCCACCTTTTTGACCTTGTGGGTCGAGAACCTGGCCATCAGCGCATTCCAGTGCCTCGGAATCAGCTGGCTGTGGAGCCGTGCATATACCCAGCAGTCGGCATCCATGCGGGTGATGCCGCGCTCGCCGGAAGAGCGCATCAGGCTTTCCAGGCTGCCGCCGTCGGCATAGCCCGGACGGTACAGCTTCTGCCAGGCCTGCTTGCTGGTGTTGTCGATGGCCTCGGCGGCCAGAGCGGAAACCACTGCGGCAAGTGTGCTGGTGTAGATCATGCGGTCTCCCCTTGAATACGAACGCGGACTTCCCCGCCCTTCACGGTTTCCCGGCTGATCCGTAGCTGGGTGATGAATCGGTTGTCGTCGATGCCCAGGGCGTCCGCTACGCCGTCGCGCAGCGCTTTACAGGAGGCCAGCAGGTTGTCGTCGTCGCGCTTGCGTCGATCTGGCGGAACGAACTCCAGGGCGAAAAGGATCTCGTCGGCCAGCGGCGCCGCGATGCCTGCCTTCTTCGTCAGCAGGAAGCATTCGGCCCGGTACTGCTTCGCCGCCTTGCTCTTCTTGGCCCAATGCACCCTGGCGTTCGGGCTCAGCTCTTTGGGCGGCCATGGCAGAACTATTACTCCACTACCGCTTCCGGCCAAATCCGCCGCGCCGTCTCCAGCGCCTCGGCTTCCGTCATCTTGGTTCCCACCATCGCGAATGGTTTCCGGCCCGGTAGCTTTACCTGCCAGCAGGCTTTCGCAGGCGCAGCCGAACGGCTCGTCTCGGTCGATCCAGCACTGTCCGCAGATAGCGTCATCACCTAGCCTCGCTTGGGCATCGAATCGGGATATGGTCATGCAGCCCCCTTCACAGTCAGCAGCCCATCGCGGAACCAAATCAGTTGGGTTTCAGCCAGGGCGCGCAGGAGATCGCCCTCACCTACTTCGGCGCCTCGGACGCGGCCATCAATTGCGTCGTGGCAGTTACTGCAGGCGAATACGGCGATCAGGTCCGGGCTTTTCATCCCTACACCTCGACTGCCGCATGGCAGATGGGCGAGGACGGTGGTTTCCGGGTTGAAGTTGCAGATGCCAGGCAGCCGAACGGTGCAGTCCCGGCCCCTGGCGCTGTCGCGCAGCTTCTTGGAGACGATTCGGGTCATGCCGCCGCCTCCCCTAGCAGATCGCCAAAGAACACGCCGCGCCCGGTGAACTCCTCCACGATGCGATCGGTGTAGGCGATGCCCTGGGCGCGATTGAACAGGCGAGTCACCGGGAAGCCGTCAGGGCCGAACAGCGAGCACGGGCCCATCAGCTCCAACTTCTGCTCGTACTCCAGGTGCAGGAACATCCGATTCCAGCCGTCTCGGAAGTCGGCGTCGGCGGCCCGCATGATCGGTACGCCGAAGTGGAGCTTGCAGTACCGGCGCGCGTCTTCGGTGTCGCCGATCTGTGTCATCTGCGCGATTCGCTCGTACAGGGCGAACCAGAGGGCGTTCTGGTCCAGAGTGCGGTCCTTGCCTGGTCGCAGGCTGACCACGACGTACTTCTTTTCGCGGTACATGGCGGTCAGCCGGGTGATGGCCTCGGAGAGCCTGGCGGCGCTGTTGACGGAGATTCGATCAGCCATCTATGCGGCCTCCCATAGGTGAAGCTGGCGTCGCAGGTGCGGCGCATTGGCCTCGAACACTGCTCGAGCAAAACCCTTCGGCGTAGCGCTTCGGAAGTTGGCGCGATCCGGGCCTGGCGCTGCGTAGTGAATCCTAGAGTCAGGCTCGCCCAACGAAAGATCACGCTCCTCGTCTGGCATGACGAACCCACCGCCAGCCCAAAGACAGGTCAACTTGACGTAGTTGTCGGCGGCGCAGAGCTTGGTGAACTGGTATGGATGGAACGTATGTTCTGGAGCGCCGAAAATGGTGCTGAATACGCTCCGCGGGTTCTCGAAGAACCAGGGCCCCCCGCTGATCTGGCCAATCATTCGGCACTGTTCAGCAATGAGAGCGGCTTTCGCCTGGAAGTGCTTGTCTTCTGCTGCCTTAGCGGCGAACCAGCGAGCCCCGGAGATCGCCACGTCAGTGCACGGCGGGAAACCAGCAACGAACACCACGCGCCGACCGCGGATGATCTCGCCAAGCCGGCAGGCAGCCTCGAGCACGGTGCAGGGCAAGCGCTCGATAAGCCCATCGTGGCTGTACTTGCCGTGCTGCGGATCGACCAACACAGCGTCATAGCCAGCCTCGACCCAAGGCTCAACCATGGCGCCGGTGAGGTCACAGAGGGAGATGATTACGCCGCGGCTCATTGCTCGGCCTCCCCTAGGGCTGCCCGAACCAGAAACTCCAGAGTCGCGCAGGCGCCAATGGCGATGAGCCAGACGAGTGCGATGATTGGGGTGGTCATGCGGAAGCCCCCTTCACAATGCTGCGCAGCCCTTCAAGCGCGGCCCGCCCCACTTCCTCGGTGCGCACGCTCACGGTCTCCGGCAGAGCAAGCGGAATTTCCCGCAGAGGCTCGCCGTTCATGACCATGCGGATGGTGATCGCGTAGTTCCGATCGAACAGCTTGCGGCTGCGCTCCTCGGCCATGTTCGCGAGTTCGTAGAAGCCCGTTTCGCAGGCGGCGTGGTGCACGGCCGGGTGCGACCATTTGCGGTCGGCGGCGGGATGGGAGTTCGCGCAGGCTTCGCGGTACGCCTTGTGGCTGTCAGGCAATCCCAGCATTTCCGGCGTTGGCTCACACCAGCGGATGAAGCGGCCCACGCTCGGCGCGAATTCGCCGCCGGACTTGCGGCACTGCTGGATGCCGAAGCGGATTTGCTCGAGCGAATTGATGCCCGCAGCCATGAAACCTTTGATCCAAGACTTCTTCGCGGCGTCGAGCGCTTCAGTGGTCGGCCATGCCTGTTTCCAGGCCGGGAAGATCGACTGCAGCTCAGCGAAGAGCTTGTTGACAACCGCGGCGGTGGCTTGGTCGATCGATCGCGGCTGCACGGGCTCGGCCGGCGCCAGGTGCTTGCCGCTGGTGGCGGCTGGGATTAGGTCTTTGACGTTCCGCATCACAGCTCACCCAGGTCTTCAGCCCAGCGGGTGTCGCCGGAGTAGAAATCAGGGGTCGAGCTCTGCCGCGCCGGCATCCTGCCCTCGGCGGTCAGGCGGTTAACAATCCAATCGACCTTGAAGCCCTGCCAGCCAGCGACCAGCGCCTCGGTCATCGCCCGCTCCGCAGAGATACCCGCCGCGATGCACTTGTCGAGCTCAGCGTTCAGGGCAGTCCAGACGGTAGCGCTCAACGCGGCACGCTTCTGCTTGCGCAGGGTGATCCAGTCCTGGAGGAGTTGATCAGGGATGGCATGGGGGTTATCAGCGAGCATGTTGGCCAGACCGAAACCGGTGGCGGATGGCTTGCGTGGTTTCGCCTTGGCAGCCGGCTTGCTCTTCGCGGGTGGCGTTACAACCTCTTCTGAAAGAAGAGAGTTGTCTTTCTTTGAATAAAGGAAGCAAGTTGCCGTTTTGGTCTCACTCGCGTCCGGTCTCAGTGAGACGATTTGGGCTGAGTGAGACGATTTGGTCTCACTGAGACTATCGTTCTTGGGGTCGAAGAATCGCCACTCGGAGGCAGGGGAAATGCCCAGCTCACCCCGGCTTCCACCCACGCGGAAGATGATGCGGCGCTCGAGCAAATGGCTCACAGCCTTCGACACGACGTCGCGGCGCATGTTGGTCAGCTTGCCCAGTTCATCCGCAGACAAACGACGGGTTTCGACCTGATAGCCGATGGTCTGACGCGCAATGGCCATCAGCACGCGGAATTCCCTGGCCGGCAGATCAACCGTAGCCAGTGACTCCATGACGGTATTGTCCATTCGGGTGAACCCCCGCTGGCGGTTGCCAAGCTGAATCACGTTGTCCATAATTTCCCTCGCTTACTGCTTCAACGAATCAGCCCGGTTGCCTCCGGGCTTTTTTGTGCCTGTCGTTCAAGTACTGGATAAACCCCCAGCACTTCCCGCCCGATTTCGCCGCCCTGCCCTGGTTCCTAGAATGGGAACCATGGAAACCACTGACAGGGATGTCGCTATGCAGCAGTCTTCTGAACCGCCTCCGCATACATCGCGTCGATGGCGATGCCTACCGAGTAGCTGGGATTGGCGATCGAACCGGTCTTGATTCGGTAAATGGTCGAGGTATCGCAGCCAGCCCGCTCGGCGATGGCCTTGTAGGTCATGCGCCCAGCCAGCAGCGTCTCGAGTTTTTCTTGCAGGGCCACATCAGACATGGCGTCTCTCCTATGAACTTATGCACATCTTCCATGCACCAGTGCATATTGTCAACGCAGGGCGATATTGCTCTATGCACCGCTCGTCCCCAATATGCGCCCATGCATAAAGGAATCGATTACATCCTCGCGAAACTGATGGCCAGGAATGGCGACAATCAGGTTTCGTTGTCCAAGGCGACCGGTGTTGGCCAGTCGACGATCTCGCGCATTCTCAAGCCGAACGGCCCGAAGGGGATCAAGAGCCCTACGGACGATCAGGTTTCGCGTCTCGCCGCTCATTACTTGGTGAGTACTGATCAGCTACGAGGCCGAGCCTCTATTCCAGGTCTCGATGGCGCAACGGGAGAAGCTGAGGTTGCTCGCCCATCGAAATCGCTTCCTGCCAAATCCTCTGCTGAGCTAATGCGCGACATGCTGGCAAAGCATGGAAAGGGGTTGAGCGAAGACGCTCGCAAGCAGATCGTGAAGGCAGTTGAGGTGGTATCAGCTGAACCTGACGCACCATCCAACGTCATCTCGCACGACTTCTCCGGCCTGCGCGCACGCCCTGAAGAGATCCTGATCCCTCAGTACGACGTTCGCGGTGCTATGGGTCACGGTCAGGTTCCGGCCGACTACAACGAGGCGATTCGGAACCTGGTCATTCGCGAGGATGTGCTCCGCGAGAAAGGCGTCACCTACACCTCTCCCGAGGCGCTAGCCATGATCACCGGCTGGGGCCAGAGCATGGAAGGGACGATCAACGATAAAGACCCGGTCATCGTCGACCGCGGCGTCAACGAGTTCATCGGCGAAGGCGTGTACGTGCTGACCTGGCATGGGCTGCTGTACATCAAGCGCGTTCAGCAGAAGGATGCCGAGCACTTCTGGCTGATCTCGGATAACCCGAACAACAAAGACCTTGAGGCTCGGATCGACGACGTGACGATCCATGCGAAGGTTCTGCTTGTGTGGAATGCGCGGAAGGTTTAACCCATACGGACTGGACTATCAAATTATGGCGAAGGTTGACGCCCCACCGCTGTTACGTCCCGGAATGCATTCCTTGACGTTTTCTGAACTTGAACACATTGCCGTAACAGCGCTACCAGAGTCGCCAAGAAGGGTCGAGCTATTCACCAAGCTGACCGCGTGGGCTGACGCCGTTCGATTAGCGGGAATAACCGGTACGCTGTGGGTAGATGGGTCGTTCCTCACAGAAAAAGAGAACCCTGGCGATATAGATTGCATCCTATGGAACCCTCGCTGGGTTGATCCGTCTCTAGATACACCGTCGACAAGGCAGCTGCTAGAGAAACTGCTGGATCACGCTCACGCAGAAGCACTGTACAATCTAGACTTCTACATGGAATCGCCTGCTGCTCACGAAGTATTCCATAGGGAAGCCTATTGGCGGGGGATACTCGGCTTCTGCCACGATCGTGTCACTGCAAAGGGCTTCGCGGAGATAGCACTATGAGCGCCACCTTTCTTCGTGATCACGCAAAAGCTTTGAGCTCGTTTGCCGAGGCTACCCGCCAACGAGCAAAAAGTGATCCAAGTGACTTTTTCCTGCAGCTGGCAGCCAAGAATCAGACAGCTGCGGCACGATCTGTAGCTGCAAAGGCATCCATCGCCAGTGCAGAAGAAATCGGCGAGCTAGTAGACGTCCGTCTGATCGGTCCTCGAGCTAACGGCTCAATACCGCTTGACTCTTTTTTGTCGACTATTGGCCCTTTGTCAAAAGCATGGAAGCTCGCGGCGCATAGACTGCGCTACGGGAACGAAGCTGTACGCGGGGCCGCTGCTGACGTTGTCAGTGCGCTGAATTTCAAGCTCGCTGGACTGGCGCCGGGCTCAACGCACGTCCTCATTACCGGAAACGCCGCACCAGACCTATCCGGAGAAAGCTTGCTCCAAGCGGCACTTGACCAGACGTTCCTTTTACTGAATTCCAGCCAGGAAGATTTCTACGACGCAGTGGATGCGGTTGGCGGAAAGTCCGCCTACCAATTTGGCGAGTTCATGAAAGGTCTGGAGAATGCGGGTCTAGCTGTGCAGTTCTCTTGGAAGTCCCCCAAAGGCCTTCGTAGGTGGGAGGGAAGGCCTGACGAAATAACCAGAGTTAGAGCCCTACTAGGCACCATCAATGAGCCAGAGACGTACCCTGAGAAAATCGAAGGTAGCGTCGCAGGCATCACGGATACAGGCCGCCTCGCTCTAAGAACAGCGGACGGGAAGATATCTATTCGATTTCCCCTGAAGCTGGCCGATCAGGTTCAGAAACTAAGAATCATGTCTCAGGCCACTATCAGCGTGGAGACGTCCAAGTATTGGGACTCGGTGGCGAAAAAGGACATTTTCAAGAGACGGCTAGTGTCGGTTGACTAGCCAGTGAAGCCCCGCCCTGTGCGGGGCTTTTCATGCGCACGGAGGCGCCATGTATCGCATCGCTCTCGCCTTACTGCTGTTCTCCTCCCCTGCCCTCGCCGCCCAGCTCGAATGCCGCGTCATTGGCGTGGCCGATGGCGATACCATCACCTGTTTGACTGCTGACCGGAAGTCGGAGCGCATCCGCCTTCGCGGCATCGACGCGCCCGAGCGCAAACAGCCGTTCGGCACCCGATCTCAGCAGCACCTGGCCGACCTAGTACACGGCAAGACCGCAACCATTCACTGGAACAAGCGGGACCGCTGGAAGCGCATCATCGGCGCCGTGTGGGTCGAGCCGGCCGACTGCGCAGGCTGTGGCCATACGCTTGATGTAGGCCGCGCACAGCTCGCCTCAGGCATGGCCTGGTGGTACGAGCACTACGCCAAAGAGCAGCCCATGGAAGAGCGCCGCGCCTACGAGTTCGAGCAGACAGAAGCGCGTGCTCGATCTGTAGGCCTGTGGCGCGATCCCCGGCCGATCCCTCCATGGGACTGGCGGCGCGGCAAGCGCTGATCAGAACGGCGCCGCGACCTCTTCCAGCGGCTCCACCTCTCGATCATCAACCACTACATCCTCTTCGACCCGGCGCTCCCACTCCAGCGTGACGGTGCCGTCGTCGTTGAACACCATGTTCAGCCCGTCCGTCTCGGCCAGCATCTCCATCACCGAATCCCACGCCTCCTGCGGATCGTCGTCGAGCCGGTGAATCGTCACCCTCCTCCCCAGCTGCGCAATTGGTGAGTTGATCATCGCTGACACTCGCAGCCCTAGCCGCTCCGCCGGGCTCGGCTTCCGAGCCTCCTGCATTCCCTTCTGCCTTGCCATTTGTACCTCCAAACTACTGGACGTGCGTACAGTATTAAGGCCGGGTGCATAGATCAACGGTAAAAATATATGCACTGATGCATTGACACATGTAATGCACTGGTGCATATTTCACCCATCGACGCAGCACACCGCGCCGACAGGCCGAGAGGCCTCGGGTGATCCCGGAAGTTCTTTCACAACCCGCGCCATGAACGACTACCCGGACCAGCCGGTTAGGTCAGCCCCGGCCAGATCCTGTGGGGCGACAGAAAGTCAGGATCAGCAAACCGCTACGCCAGAAGGCGACCGGCGTTCAGAGGTAGGCCGCAGAGGGGCCGAGCCTGACGAGGTGATGACCGAACCGAGAGGATGACCCGGACGGCGTAGCGAGAGAGATCGAATCGAATTAGCGCCCCGAGCCTCGGCTATGAGGGGTGCTGGACCTCCTGCTGCGTGCCTCACTCACCGGGCACTAGGGCTGTGCGCAGCAGGTTGTATAGACCCGATGACCGCTAGGCAATGCTGATCGAGCAAAGCGCGAGGGAAGCCCAAAGCCAACCAAGCGAAGCCTCACGACCTGCAATCAGCAGCGGGTACGGAGCGCGCGAGACGAGCGAAAGAGTTTCCTGATGAGCCTTGGCGACAGGGCTCATTGGGAAGCAGGCAGAAGCCCGGTTCGCCGGGCATCACTCAAGAGGAAAGGACATGCGCTACCAAATCCAAAAGGCGGATCGCAACGGCGAGTTCGATGACTATGGCAAGGGTTTCAGTGACAAGGCCGAAGCCCAATCCATGGCCGAGCATTGGTCGTGCAAGAACCCGAACTGCGCGTGGGGCGTGCGCGTATTGGACACGATGACCAACGACGTTGTTTGGGAAGACTAACCCGCCGCCCTGCCGGTAGCAGCACACACCCAACAAGGAACCCCTACATGGACACGATCCAGATTGAAGGATGGCAAGGACGCCTAGGCCAGGGCCTGGCTCCTCGGCAGCTGATGGCCACGATCTACGCGGCGAAGGACATGACGGCGAAGGAGATAGCACGCCGCATGGATTGCAGCCCTTCGACGATCAAGAAGCAGCTCGACACGGCGCGCTTCAAGCTGGGCATGCAGCGAACTATTCGCGGCCTGTGTCTTGAGGCCATGCGGCGCGGAATCATCGCCCCGCTGATGGTTGCCCTGCTGATCGGCGGCGGAAACATCCAGCAGATGCGGCCGGTTCGCCGACCGGAGTCACCGAGGATTCAAACGGTAGTACGCATTCAGCGTCTGGACGATGCCCGGCTGGCGGCTTGATGAATCACAACACGAACGGAGCAACACCATGAAGCAGAAGATCCCCAGCGTTGCCTTGCTGATCCGCAAGTACAGAAAGGCGCGAGTCGTGACGCCAACCCGCATCAGCATTCACGCCGAACGCGCGCTAGGCATTCGCCAGATCGCAGACAGCGACGTTATCGACTCGATGGTTCGCCAGTACGCCTAACCCACCCACGCAGCTTGGCTACAGGCTGCAGCGGGCACCCATCAGCACATAGGAGGATGAGATGAGCAAAGGACATACGCCGGGGCCGTGGGCCGTTGAGCGCGCCGATGATGCGTACTGCATCGCGAATGTCGGCAACCTCGTGATTATGCCTTGCGGGGGCAAGGTCAAGCATGGCAACGCCGAAGCCGACGCCCGCCTGATAGCCGCGGCGCCTGATTTGCTTGAGGCTTTGGAATTACTAAACCAGTCAGCTCCAGCCGCAAGCTGCGAAATGTTCCACCACGAGAAGCAGGACCGGCACACGTTTCTTGAGGAGTGCCCAGCGCTGATTCGATACGAGCAAGCCTGCCTGAAAGCCCGTGCCGCCCTCGCCAAGGCCCGCGGCACAGCATGACCCCCTATCACGGCTTACTCCTCCTCACCGCTATATGGATCGTATGGATCATTGCTGAGTGGTGGGGGAGGAATTGGAAAGGAGATTGATATGACCATTGAAACAGGCGGGCCGGCCTTTCCGGCCTTGTACCAAGGCGACACGCGATCCGATTGTCCGGGGCTGTCGATGCGCGATTACTTCGCCACCAATGCACTACAAGCTCTGCTGCACAAAGACAGCAACTGGCGCGAAGGCTGGGGTCGATGCACGAAGACCGAGCTAGCCGAAGAAGCATACGCATTCGCCGACGCAATGCTTGCAGCCCGCACCAAATAACGCATCACATCCGCGCGCGGCGGACCTTCGGGATATCCGCGACGGGGATAAGCCGGCAAGTGCCCTGATTGCTCAAAACACCGGCAGCCATTGGCGGGTCCTCACCTACGCCCCGTTGGGATGGCCGAGTCGCTGCCGTAAGGAGCGTGTATCGGAGAGTGATCTGGTGTTTGCCTCGTTTGGTACAGGGGCGCCACACAAGGCTGGCGCGGTCGACTAGGTAGCGCTGCCGAAATCGACGTAAGTCTTTCGGGTTCGAATCCCGGCCAGATCACTCCCCGATGCAGTGAATGCGCAGGCTGATGCGCTATACGGTCGCGAGAAGAAAAGGTATTGGCGGATAGACGTGCTAGGCCGTGATTCGGTTCGCGGCTGCTATGAAAAAACACCGGATCGCCATCCATGCCGGAGATCAGCACCGGCCACTGCATCACCCTCCTACCCCAGCACTCACCGCAAAGCCTCTGCCTGTACCTCACTGGTCCTGCGATACAGGACGGGGGCTTTGCAGTGGGTGCCATTCACTACTCAATCGAAACGCTGCGCTGGACGCGGCATGGAGAGCTTATGTCTGAGCAAAAAGAGCGTCCGATTCTGTTCAACGGCGAGATGGTTCGCGCCATTCTGGAAGGCCGCAAGACGGTGACGCGTCGGGTAGCTAAGTTCATCGCCCGGGAGAAAGGGCTGCGACTCAACTTCAACGGATTGGTGCCCGGAAACTACCTAAACGGCTCGCCGGCCTCGGGCTTCGTTCTTCGCTCACGAGGCGCTGCCTGGAATGATCGAACGTTTCCGCTCAAATGCCCGTTCGGGCTGCCGGGGGATAGATTGTGGGTCCGAGAGACCTTCGCCCGGGTTGGTGGTGATCCAGGTTACCTGACCTACCGTGCGACTTATCCAGACTGCCTGCCCGATGGGCTGGAGAACATTCCGCCAGACATCGCCACCGTCGGCGAACGCTGGATCCCATCGATCCACATGCCGCGCGCGGCCAGTCGCATCCTGCTCGAAATCACCGACGTCCGCGTCGAGCGGCTGCAGGCGATCACCGAGGAGCAGGCCCGCGCTGAGGGAATTATTGATGGCGGTTGCACAAGCTGCGGGAACAGCGAGCCATGTGGCTGCGATTGCCCGTCGCCTTCCGCAGTTGACTCGTTCTACCACCTCTGGAAATCGACAGGCGGCGACTGGGATTCCAACCCCTGGGTCTGGGTAGTCGAGTTCAAGCGCGTCGATCATCTCGCATAACGAGGAAATCCCCATGAACGCAGCGTTACGCAACGCCCGCGCCCTTTCGGCTGGGCAATTCGCGTGGGACAACGCCACGCCTGAGGAAATCATCGGCCCGAAAGAGCTGATGGAGGAAGCCATCGTCGAGCAGATCGACGCCGGCGATCAGGCGGTTATCGACGCCTGCGCCGAGCACTGCGTCAAGCACCTCGACGAGGAAATGGCATTCAAGCTGACCGCCGCGATGATCCGCGAGCTGGCGATCAACGGACGCTGGGAAAGCCTGCGGGATGCCATTGCACAGCGCAGCCCGGCGCTCGCTGAGGCGCTGAAAGACGTTGCCTGGATGATCGGCAAGCGGCAGCCGGAGTTTGTTGAACAGGAGGCCGCGCGGCGGCTGGCAGAGCAGGAGAAGGCGGCATGAGCAAGGAAGTGAAGCGGTACACGCTGTTCGCCAGTCTGCGCCCGGAAGCCATCGCATTCTTACCCGACGAGGTGGTCAGTGCGCGCGACTACGACGCCCTTCTCGCTGAGCGGGATGCGCTTGCCAAGGAGGCCGAGCGAACGCGCATGCGAGTCAAGGAGCTTGATCTGCTGTTCGGCCGCTACCTGCTAGCCATGAAGGCCGCAGTCATCGACGCAGATCAGCGAGGCGACGAAGAAGGTATGCGCTGGATTTACAACAGTCTGGCAGGCCCCGGCGAACTGCCAGCAGAGGACGAGATCGACGCACAAGCGTTCTTCGACCGTGAAATCAAGCCGATCAACGGCGGCATGGCTGAGGTAATGGCCTATCACCGCGCCGCCCTGCAAGGAGAGCAGCCATGACCACCTCCCCCGTTAAGTCACTCATCGACGAGCAGCTCGACGAGATCATCACCCGCTTCCAAGCCTGCAACGTAGGAAACATGTGGCACATCCACGACAGGGTCACCGGCAAGACAGCGGGTTTCTGCGTCAGCCATCGGGCGGCGCTGGTTAGGGCACAGCAGTTGGAGGTGATGCATGGGCGTTGAAATCGACTGGAGCAAGGCGCCGGAAGGGGCGATTGCCGCACTAGTCCGCCAACCGCTATTCGTGGACCGAGTCGAAACGTTCCATGAGGTAGGAGTCGAGTATTTCCGCGGAGAGGATGTAAGCGGGTTTCCGTATCGACTACGCGTCGGGCGAGTGACGAAAGTAGATAGGCCGTCGACATGGACCGGAGAAGGCCTGCCGCCTGCAGGGACGGTGTGTGAGGTGCTGAACAACACGCTTGATGGCCCAGAATGGGAGCGCTGCACCATCCTGTTCATGGGCAAGTTCAAGGCGGTCTATGAGAGCGAGTCATGCCATGAGCGTGTAGCGGACGTATCGGAAGACTGGATGATCAGCTTCCGCCCCATACGCACGCCCGAGCAGATCGCGGCGGAAGAGCGGGAGAAGGCGATTGACGAGATCGCTAAGATCCTTGACGGGCTGTGGTCATCAGAGCGTGAGGCTGCAGGCTTTCTCCACGACGCCGGCTACCGCAAGGTGACGCCATGACAACCCAGCCAGAAGACCGCCACTCCTTCGCCGCCGCCTGGCTCGCCATGTTCGCATTCGGCGCCCTTGCCCTGTTCGGCCTCGCTATCGCAGCAATGTGGATGGTTGAACGCCTGTTCGCCTGATCCGCCCCTTGCTTTCAATTCAAACCGCTGCGCGCAGCCCGCAGGGCTCTGTGTGCCTGGAGAAACATATGACCGACCTCGCCGTATCGCCCAGCAAGGGCTTCAGCCTCACGCCTCAATCACTCGACGAGGCCATGCGCTTCGCCGACATCCTGGCCAAGTCCAGCATCGTGCCGAAGGACTTCAACGGCAATCCCGGCAATATTCTTGTGGCAATCCAATGGGGGCTTGAGCTTGGCCTGCAGCCAATGCAAGCCATGCAGAACATCGCTGTGATCAATGGTCGCCCAGCGCTCTGGGGTGACGCGGTGATCGCTCTCGTTCGAGGATCGCCGCTGTGTGAGTACATCTACGAAACGGACGATGGCCATACCGCTACCTGCCGGGTGAAGCGCCGCGGCGAGGACGAGCAGGTCCGCACTTACAGCGTGGATGACGCAAAGCTCGCCGGCCTGCAAGGCAAGTCCGGTCCCTGGACGCAGCATCCCAAGCGTATGCGCCAGATGCGCGCTCGGGCCTTCGCTCTGCGCGACGTCTTCCCGGACGTATTGCGTGGAATGCCGGTCGCCGAAGAAGTGCAGGACATGGTGCCGGAGCGGGATATGGGCACCGTAAGGCCCGACAACTCGGCTGAGAGAAAGTCGCTGGAGAAACAGACTGACGCGCTCCCCTGCTACGACGAAACCGAGTTCGCCACCAAGCTGGAAGGCTGGGCGACGCTGATCGACAGCGGTCGGGCCAATGCCGAACACATCATCAAAATGTCCGCTTCCAAGGTCGCCCTGACCGAAGAGCAGAAACAAGCCATCCGCGACCTCGAGGTAACCGACGCATGAGCATGATCATTCACGACGTACAGCAAGGCACCCCGGAGTGGCACGCGCTGCGCTCCGATTACTTCACCGCCTCGGAGGCGCCCGCGATGATGGGCGCCTCGAAGCAGATCAGCCGCACCGAGCTGCTGCATGCCAAGAAAACAGGCCTCGACAAGGACGTGCACTGGTGGGTTCAGAAGTACCTGTTTGACCGCGGGCATGAAGCCGAGGCCATGGCCCGCCCGATCATCGAGCGCATCCTCGGGGAGGAGCTTTACCCTGTGGTAGGCACCGCCGGCAACCTGCTGGCGAGCATGGACGGCATGACCATGCTGGGTGCAGTGCTGTTCGAGCACAAAATGTGGAATGAGGAACTGGCCAGTCAGGTGCGCGCCGGCGAGCTGGAGCCACACTATTACTGGCAGCTCGAGCAACAGCTGCTGGTGGCCGATGCCGAACGGGCCATTTTCGTGGTGTCGGACGGCACCGAAGAGAACATGGCCTACCTCTGGTACACGCCGGTCGACGGTCGCGCCAAGCAGCTGGTAGATGGCTGGAAGCAGTTTGAGGCAGACCTGGCGGAGTTCGTGCCGGTCGAGGCGAAGCCGCAGGCGATTGGCCGCACGCCGGAAACGCTGCCAGCGCTGCGCATCGAAGTCACCGGCATGGTCACCAACAGCAACCTGGACGCCTTCAAGGCGCACGCGCTGGACGTGATCGGCGCGATCAATCGCGATCTGGTCACCGATCAGGACTTTGCCGATGCCGAGCAGGCCGTGAAGTGGTGCGGCGATGTCGAAGACCGGCTGAAGGCGGCCAAGCAGCACGCCCTGAGCCAGACGGAGAGCATCGACCGGCTGTTCAGCGCGATCGACGACATCACCGCCGAGGCCCGCAGCACGCGCCTGGAGCTGGACAAGCTGGTCAAGGCGATGAAAGAGCAGCGCCGCCTGGAGATCAAGATGGGCGCGGAGAGCGCCTTCGCGGCCCACGTCGGGGCGATCAACAAGCGCCTCGGCAAGGTGCAACTGCCGCCGATCCGCGCCGACTTCGCCGGTGTGATGAAGGGCAAGCGCACCATCGCCACCCTGCAGGACGCCGCCGACACTGAGCTGGCCCGGGTGAAGATTGAAGCCAACGCCACCGCCGAGGCCATTGAAACCAACCTGGCCAGCCTGCGCGAGCTGGCGAAGGATCACGCCTTCCTGTTCTCGGACGCCCAGCAGTTGGTGCTCAAGGACAACGAGGCGCTGGAGGCGATCATCAAGGGCCGCATCAATGAGCATGAGGCCGAGGAGAAGGCCAAGGCCGAAGCTCGCGCAGAAGCCGAGCGCGAGCGCATTCGCAACGAAGAACGCGAGCGTCTGGAGAAGGAGGCGAAGGCCGTACAGGCCCAGCCAGAAGCGGAGCCGGCGCCTGAGCCGGAGTCGCATGCCCAATCCCTGGCTTCCGCCCCGCTTCAAGCTCAAGCAAAAGAACTGGCAGGCAATCTGGTGCAAGTGGCACGCAGTCTCGACCAGGACGCCAAGTCCACGCCCGACGACGGCCAGCGCATCAAACTCGGCGACATCAATGCCCGCCTGGGCTTCGCGCTGACAGCTGAGTTCCTGCGCGGACTGGGCTTCGAGCCTGCCGGTCGCGACCGCGCCGCCGTGCTTTACCGGGCCATGGACTTTGCCGGTATCTGCGCGTCACTCATAGCGCACATAGGCCGCATCGACCAAGGCCAGCGAGCGGCATAAGCAACCTGCCCAGGGCCTTCTTGTGGAGGCCCTGGGCACTCTCCCCGGACAATCCCATGCAGAACTACGCCTACGACCGCGTTAACACGCTGGCCGCGCACGAGGCTGCGCGCCAAGAAATCGCCCGCAAGATGGAGGAGTTCGAGGCCGAGCACGGCCCTGTCGAAACCCTGCCGATCCTCAACCACGACAAGCGCGTTCCCTTCCGGTTGACCTGCCCCGAGAAGAAGCAGGCGCTGAGCGAGAGCCAGGCAAAGACCCGCTCCCGCACCAGGAACAACAGCCGGAACGCACAGATTCGCGCCACCAATCGCGAGCGGGTCCTGTCCCTAGCCGGCTGCACCCTGGGCGCCCGGGCCATCGCCAACCGGACCGGGCTTTCAATCACGACGGTGCGCTCGATCTTGAAGGAGGCCAAATGATTCCGCGTGCACGACTCGAGCGCGTCAGCCGCGCGATCCTGCGGCAGTTCCGCGTCGCCGTGGTCAACATCGACCCCGAGGGCCGGCAGGGCCTGGTCGACTGGAAGACGGCCAAGAACATCGCGCCGACGCCGAAGATCGCCGGGGCCGTCTGCGACCTGGCGCACCGCTGGGTCATCTACATCGGCGCTTTCTGCGTCGATGACCAGGGCAGCCGGTACATCAAGGCGGTAGAGATCGCACCGAACGGCATCTACCGAACAGACAGCCTGGCCGGCGTGCTGGAGGAGCACTACCGAGCGCTGGTGAAAGGCTGCAACCCGAGCCACATCATCGGAAGCGGATGGATTGCAAACCCTGGCGGCGCGTCGCTGGATGAGGAGCAGGCCTATCGGGTGTTTGAGGCGTGCGGGGCTTGGAATGTAGACCTGCAAAAGGCGAGTTGATCGCCTTATAGCCTGCCTTCATCAATCAGCTTCACCGTGCGCGCACTCACGTCCACTGCACCATCTGACGGCGAGTCCCATGGCCCTTCCACGCGATGAAGCACTTTCATCGTGTCCTCCGGGCTGACGATCAAATAGCTGGCCGGATTACCCAGATAGAAATACGGGATGGCATGAAACGTCTTCCCGCCGTGAGTGATTACAACTGGACTATCTGCACCCATCTTCATCTCCTTGATCCGGCCCCATGCCGGCCCCTGACCGTATCCGATACCCGAACCAATGAACAGACCCACCTACTGCCGATCAAGCGGAAAGCTCATCGGCACCTGTACCTGTATGCGCTGCCAGCCACCCAAACAAGGAGCGAACGATGAACAAGCCAATCCACCCAGCGGTTGCTGAGCATGTGATGGAGGAGAACGCGAGGTTGCGCGAGGTGTTGCGCTGTATCGCAGACCTGCCGATGGACCGGTGCAGCACTGAAAACGACTATCGACTGTCTGCCGCGAAAGCAATCGCGCTCGCCGCGCTATCCCAGCAGGCCAAGCCCGCAGACACCTACACCGCCGTCGACATGGCCACAGCCGCAGCGCAGGGGTTCAGGGATGGGCAGGCGGCAGTAGAGCCAGCCCCGGCGCAGGATGAGCGGGAGGTCGCAGCGGTTATCGGATTCTACGAAGGCGAGCGGGAACCGCGCTTGTTGTCGTGGAACGTGCTGCCAAACGGCGAGCATCGACTCTATACCCGCCACGCGCAGACCGAGCAGCAGCCTGTCGGCTGGTTCACCGATGACCATTTGACAGACAAGTCCGCTACCACATACGACCGCGAAGTGGCTGATCGCTGGCGTAGCAAGGGCTGGCCTGTCCATGAGCTCTTCACCGCCCCCGTCGCGCAGACCGCCCCGCAGCCGGAGCAGAGTGGGCTGGTGGAGGCGCTGAAACGGATACAGCGACTGATGGCAGATCGGGAAGCGCAAGCGCTCGACGGGTCACAGGATCGGCAGCTTTTCGTCACCATCCTGAATATCGCAGACGCTGCGCTTAGCCCGTCGATCCCAGCGGATTATTCCTGTGATTACGCAGGCTGTAGCAGCAAGGCGCATCCAGGAACGTCACTTTGTCTTGCACACCACTGCCCGAAGGATCGCGCCGCCCTATCCGCCCAAGGAGAAAGCCATGAGTGATGAACTGAAGCCGTGCCCGTTCTGCGGGGAGGCGGCAGCTACTGCTGGCAAGAAGGCCACGCGGTTTCCCTGGTTCAAAAAAGTAGCTTGTTCCAACGACGGGTGCGGAGCGCACTTTGCCTATTGGCACCCAGACGAATGGAACCGTAGGGCAGACCGCCGCGCCCAGCCCGCAGAGGCGGAAGGGCCTGGCGACTGGGAATGGCTGAAACTGACGGCAGAGGTCGCCGAGGAAGATGGGCCTTGGGAGCCTCGTCTCGGCATGACGGATTGCGAAACGGCATTTTCCCAATCAGCCAGCCCGACGAAGGTGCTGGAACTGATCGACGCCCTGTCTGCAGTGACCGCCGAGCGGGATAGGCTGCGGGATGATGCGGAGCGGTACGCGCACCTGAAGGCAGCCTGGGACGACGATGTGCTGATCAGCTACCTCGACAGCAACGTACACCCGAGCGATTGGGACAGCGTTATCGACGCCGCCATGGCTGCGAAGGAGGCGTGATATGGCTGTCATCCATACCAACTGCACATGCGGAAAAGCCGTAGAGATCAGGACCGGAAAGGACTCGGATAGCCGCCATCGGAAGGACGGCAAGCAAGCGGTCTACCCAGGCGAAGACGGCTACTGCATCTTCCGATGCGCTCAGTGCCTCGAACCACTGAGCGAGACGGTTCCGGCCTTCGCTTACGAAAGCTGACACCCTGACCCCAAGTCAGGCACTCACCCCGCTACACCCCTCGCAACACCTGGCCTATAGCCAGGCCATCAGATTCTAGGCCCCTCATCGGGCGCTACAACACACATCACACAGCCTGCCGGCGAGAGTCGGCGGGGGAGGAATTCGCATGGTCATGATTCGAGACACAAAGCACGTATACCGCTCCAAAATTGAAAATGCTGTCGGCAAGGATGCGAGCGGAAAGCGGGTGCTGGATTACTTGTTTGGTGAGCACCCCGACTACTGCATGGAGGCAGATTTCGTAATCCGCGAATGGCGAAGCGACGACCGCACAGTAGCTCAGCGCCTGAACATGCTTTGGGCGATACCGCTCACGCTGCTGTTGGCGCCCTATCGGTACGTCGTCAAAGGCCACATCGGCTGGGACAACAAGACGGCGTTCGGTGGTTGGCTGCTGAAGGTCACCGGATCCATGAATGACGGCTAACCCCACACGGGAGGAGACAGACATGCAAAACACAGACAAGGCCCTGTCCGACTTCAACGCCTGGTGGGACCGCCAGCCGTTCCGCGATCAGTTCGAGGACATGAAGCAGCAGATGGCCAACGTGTGGGTGGCGTCGCGGGCGGAGATGGTGATTGCGCTGCCGGACCCATCACGCGCCATAGATATTGCGTACTTCCACGCGGATGTACTGGACGCCATCGCAGCCGCCGGCCTGACCGTGAAGGAGTGAGTTATGAGCGCACGAGAAAAACCGCAACCGGTTGAAGGCCAGCAGGTGGACAAGGTGTACGAAAGGAAGTTGGCCGAACTGATCGGCACGACGCCGAAGGCCCTGGAAAGGAAGCGCCAGCGCGGGGTGTTGCCGCACGGCGTATGGGAGAAGGTTGACGGCTGTATCATGTACAGCCTGGAGAGGTACAACGAATGGGCAGAAAAGCAGTGGGGCTCCCCCAGGGCGTCGAAATCGCCGGAAGCTCCGTCCGCATCCGCTTCACATGGAAGAAAGAGCGACGCTGTGAAACGCTCCCCTATCCTCAGACGCCCAAGGGATTTGCAGCAGCCGCAGGTCTACGAGCTCAGGTAACGCAGCTTATCAAGCTCGGCATGCTCACGGATGACAAGTATGCCGAGCTCTTCCCTAACTCCCGCTACACCCTCGCCCGCATCACACCGACCTTCGGCAACTTCGCCCAGACTTGGCTGGACAGCAAGCAAATCGGATTCCACACCCGGCGCAACTACCTACGCGTGCTCAACAAGTACTGGATGCCGCATTGGGCCGCTCGCCGGCTGGATGAAATTCTGCCGTCCGATGTGCGCCTGCTGATAAGCCGGCAGGACTGGAACTCCATCACCGACCGCAACGCCGCGGTTCAGGCTGCCAAGGCCATCTTCGCCGCCGCGGTGCTGGACGGAATCATCGCGGAAAACCCGATGCGCTCGGTTGAGCGGGCTCGAGCCCCCGAGCGAGACATCGACCCGTTCACTCCGGCCGAGCGTGACGCGATACTGGCCGACCTGTACGCTCACCAGACCGGCGCTAGGCTGACCTATGCATCGTTCTTCAAGCTGGCCTTCTTCACCGGCATGCGGACGGGAGAACAGCTGTCACTGCGCTGGGCTGACGTTGATCTGCCGGGGCGCTCGATTCGCGTCCGAGCCACGCTGGAGAAAGGCGCGGTCCGCGAGAACACGAAAACCAAGCGCGTGCGCAAAGTGCTGCTGGTCGATCAGGCCCTTGAGGCACTGAAGGAGATGCAGCAGCTCACCCAGGGCGGAGAGTTCGTCTTCGCGCCAACCAGCGGCAAGGACGGGCACATCACCAACGTCGTGAGCACCGCCTATCATCTCAAGCAGAGCATGAAGCGGCTGGGCATTCGTCCTCGTCGGCAGTACGATACCCGGCACACCTATGCGACGGTCTGCCTGTCTGCAGGGATGGCGCCGGCCTTCATCGCGCAGCAACTTGGCAACAGCATCCAGACATTGCTGAAGCATTACGCCAAGTGGATCAGCTCAAGCGCGGACTGGGCCGAACTGGACAAGCTAAAAACACCGAATCGGTACGAAATTGGTACAGCGACGGCAAGCGAAGCGAGTGAGCCCGCGCAGTAGTAAGGCCGCAGCGATTCTTTTGGACTTCCGGGTATAGTAAGTCAGGGTGCTATGGGGTGTGAAGGAGGCATTGCACCGTTAAGCTCGGTACGCGCAAAGCCCCATGAACGCCCCATTCCACCCTCGATTGGTACAGAAAGTGGTACGAGTACCAATCCCCTCTCAGCCCGTCCGGGCAATCTCAATCCCCCTTCACTGCTTCATACGAAACCTGACAGGTCAGTCCCGCTGCTCGGCTTCTATCGGCAAACTCAGCAATTCCTCCCGCAGCCTCATCAAGCCGGCCGAGCATGTCGGCAAGCAGATTGCGGGCGGGGTCGGCTGTATCGCCTCCATCGGCAACACCGGGACAGCTGGCGGGTCGGCGTGATAACTCGGCGACTCGTGCGCGCAGCCGGCTAGCAGCGTCATCAGCGGCAGCAGCATCAGCGGCAACTGCCGAAATCTTTTCTTGTGCGTCACGGCGTATTCCCTCGATTGCGGTTTGGCGGCGCTGTTCTTCGGATCGGGCTCGGGCTTCGGCTTGGCGTGCGGACTCCGACCATTCTGCTCGAGCATCGGCCAGCTCGCCCTTGGCATCCATCACGCGGTACTGCTGGAGCCCGCCGACCAGCAAAACGGCCAGCGGCCACCAGACCCAGCCAGGCACTAGCTTCAGCAAGGCGCTCACTGGGCATCCTCGAACAGCTTCCGTTCGGCGGCGCGGCGCTTGACCAGCCCTGGTAGGATCTTCCCGCCACCATGCACCCACCGGTCGAACTGAACGGCAGCGCCCGTATAGTCCCCGGCGTTAAGCTTGCGTAGCAGCGTGGAGTCGCGGAATGCGGTGCCGCCGATGTTGAATACCAGCGAGGCCAGCGCATCAAACTGGTGCTGGCAGAGATGCACGTTGACCAACCTGTCAATGTCACGCTCTGCGCTGTGCAGATCTTCCCGCAGGAACTGGACGGCCTGCTCCTCGGTTATCGTCATACCCAGCGCCACGCCCTTGGTATGGCCGTAGCCAATAGTGGGGATGCCCACGCCATCATCGTAGGCCGTGAGCCGGAGCCCCTCGAATCGCTTGATGAGGTCAATGCCTCGTTGTGAGGTTTGCATCGTCAATCTCCAGGCAAAGAAAACCCCGCACTGGGCGGGGTCTGGTTGTATCGATGGGCGCCGCCTATTCGGACGCCAGCCCACATTGCGTATGCGCGCCATCGGGCGATGCCAGACGAGCGCAGGGCATTGAGGAACACGCGGTCAGCGTCGGCGCGGGATAGCTGTCCGGTCGAATAGAGCCAGTCGTGCAGTACCGCAGCCGCGTGTCCGTACTGCCCCAGCAGCGCGAACGTGAGCGGCCAGCGCGGCACCGAGGCGAAGTCGGTCTCGAAGCCGGCCGGAACCCCGACCAGTCCGTGGTCGTGGTCCAGATACGAAAAAGGCGCCAGTAGGCGCCATCTTTTTCGGTCAGGCTGAAGCTCAACCTGCAGCGGGCGCGGGAACCGATCCATTGGGCCAGCCCTCCTCCAGCATCGCTTCGGTGAAGGTGCCGTCGGCAAGAGCATCAAGCAGTTCGGCTTCTCGGTCGAAGCAGGCCTGCACGTGTGCTCGAACAGCACGGGCGATGCTGATCACCTGCTCAGCCGACAACTCAACGAAGCCGTCTGTGGTTTTCCAGCGCAATGTGTATTCGGGGTCAAGCATGGCTTCGACTGCCGCACCATTGATCAACAGCTTGCTGCGGTCATCGGTATCGACCTGCATGCCTGCGACCTCGATGCCGGCGACTTCAGCCTGCCAGCGGCGGGCAGCGATAGCAGCCGCATAGTCATCAGGCTGCCGAGCTAGGTGCGCCTCGATCTCGGCTGGTGTCATTGGTATTAGTTCCGACGGGATGAACTCATCCTGAGAACCGTCCGCCTCGAAGGCAAAAACCTCGCCAGACTGTGGATTTCGAAAGTACTTCATTACCGTAACTCCGCCCAGAGATTGGTTGTTTGAACCCCAGCGGTAACGCTGTAGGAATACGTTGCGCCATCCGGCACTACGAAGCTTGCGCACATGAAGTCGTTCAGAGAGTTGGCGTTCAAATCGGCCACCGCCACGCCGTTAACCCGACAAAAGCCCTGCCCTCCCGCCCCTTGCGAAGCCTTGATTGATACCTGGATTGGTCGGCCTGTCGTATTCGTATACGTTGTTCCTTGGGCTCGGCTAGCTATTACGTCCTGCCAAGTCTGGCCGACACCCAGCCCTGGGGGCACATCCGATATTTCCAGACTGGTTTTGGCTTCTTCGGCGTCTTGCGCAGCGAAAAGCGCTTGGATAAACGCGCTGACGTTTCCGGTGTGGAACAGGCTGACAGAGGCCGCCCACGACCCGGCTGTTTTACGACGGAACGCAATATCGTTGACCGTGTAGTCCAAGAACAACGCACCGCCGTAGCCGTTACCCTGCGACAGCGCAGCAATGAAGACACCTTCCCCCAGTCCAGATCCGCTCGTGGGGCGGCCGACCGTTCCGCTGTTGTAACGAAAGAAGCGCGTTTCGTTGAGGTTGGCTATATCCGACAGTGGCGTTTCTTGGTCATCGGCGCCGAGGTAGAACGCCCCCACCGGCATCAGTGCGCCTGGCGTAGTATCGGTTGGAGAGGTTTGAACGTCTGCTTCCGCAGCAGTGCCCAACTGAACGTTGCCGTTTGCGTCCGGGCCGGCTCCATTCACAGACGAGACCGTTCCGCCTCCCTGGGGACGAATATTGGTCGCCTCAGTGGCGGTAGCAACGAAGCCAGAAGGGCCAACGTACATGCCGACTGCCGGCTTGTTCGATTCGCCGCCAGTCCAGTCGTCAACCTGCATCACGATGCGTTCGCCGTCCGGCACGAGAGCAATGACCGGAGTCCACCCCGCCCCAATAGCGGCTACTGCTGCGGCGCTGTCGGCAGCAGCTTGGGCGCTGTCCTCTGCGCTCTCGGCGGCTGCTTGAGCGGTATCACGCGCCGCAATGGCCTCCGGCGTCACGTCGCCTGTGTCGCCCTTTTCGCCTGCCGGGCCTCGCGCTACCGGCGCACCAGCTGACCAATCGCCAAGCGTCGACGACAGCTTCAGGTAAAGCTGCTCGCTGTCGCTGGCGTAGAAGGTGAAGCCCGCGCCGGCGGAGTCGTATTGGCTACGGTCTGCCAAGAGACCAACGGCATCGATCTTCAGCGTCGGGCCGTATGTGCCCATCTCGGCCAGTATCGCGCCAAACTCATCGACCACCTTGCGCAATCGATCGGCCGACTCCTTCACGTAGCCCTGCATGGGCGCAACGGAATACGGCCCTGCGCTGACGCTATCGCCAACATATGCGGGGCTGATCGAAAGGACCGTGGCACTCGCGATATTGGTCACCTCATACCAGCGGCCATCAGGGCCACGGAAGGCATCCCCAACCCGGGCATTTGCGCTGAACGCCGTACCGGTCCCGGTGACCGTGTCGCTATTAGCCGTGACATCGACTGTTCCTTGGTTGTACCAGGGCATGCTTTTCTCCAGGCGTAAAAAAGCCCGCTCGTGGCGGGCTCTGGTGTTTATCTTCTTCGCGCTACGTCAGGCTTCATCCAAACGGTAACGGGAGCGTGGATGCGTCGATGAAACTCGCGCTTGGCAGTCTCGCGGTGGGTATATCGAAGAACGTCCAGGGAAAGTACGCTTTATGGAACGGGTTTATATGGCAACCTGCTTCGGTAGCCATCGCGAAAACCAGATTGCCTCCCTCGCCATATGCACCTTCTTTTGCGGATATTTGGACCGTTGGATTATCTGCGGTATGGAACATCGCCCTAGACCACTGATTGCTTACAGCGCAATCCCCGCCGACAGGAATGGACAATAAGTCCAGCAAGGAAGAGTTCGGCAGTAGAGCAGTGGTTCCTCCCGCGTATCCCCTCCATCCGTCCGGTACTCCGTTTACTTTGCTTGGGAGCGTTGCCGTTCGTGACCCCTCAATATCCATAAATGGCATCGCCGTGTCCAACGTGCATACCCCGACGTCGTCCCACAGACGCATCTTCGCAGACCCTGGCCCCATGTCCCGCATCGGATCGAACACATAGTATCTAGCCGAAGGTGAAGCATGGGCGTACCAGTACGTGAATGTGTTACCGGTGCGAATTATTTGTTGAAGTATTGCCCTTCCAGAAACAAAGACAATCGGCGCTTCTGCTGTAACAGAAAATCCATGGATGCTGTCAAATACTCCGGTCGGGTAGTAGTCGTTGTTATTCTGATATCTGCGCTGCATCCGCTCTACAGACGTCAGGTAAGTCATATACCCTGACTTGATCAGTCCGAACGTCACATAGTCCGAGTCGACGAGATTCTTCCCTGTCTCGTCCCACGTCCTGAAGAATCCCATCAATACACTCCGTAATGGACTTCATAGCTGCCCCCGGTCCAGCCCCCGGTCCCGGCAAATATCCAGCTGAACACACCGCTGCCGTCGTACACCACGACCGGTCGACTGCCGAGGAATGTGCCGCCAGGATTGGGTACAGGGACGATTACGAAGAACACTGTGCCGGGCAGGTCGATCGGCACGGTAATGCTTCCGCTGCTCTGCGCCGGGATAGCGAACTTGCCGAGCACCTTGCTCACGCTTCCCGTCTCTCGCAGCAGCAGCCTGCCCTCCTCGTCGTAGGACCGATAGATCACTCCCATCATCAACCCCCAATGCCGAATTCAAGCCCCTTTACCCCATTGGGGTGATAAGCCGTGATGACCTTGTTGTTGATCGTGATCCTTCCCTCGCCCGGCACCGACCCGTTCACCTCGAACTCATTGGTCACGAAGTTGATGCGAATGCCCTGCTGCCCCTCGACGTAATCCGACGATCGCAGCTCTCCGGTCACGATCAGGTTCACGATGTCGGCCTGGTTGAATACCGCGGAGTTCGCGAATATCTGCCCGCCTTGAACCACGAACGGCGTGATCAGCTCCCCGCTCGACTCATCCAGAATGGCGAACCGCTGGGCGAAGGCGAGAATCTGCGACTCCTGCTCCTCACCCTCGACACCGATCGCCAGGCCGGCCATGACGGTGCGACCGTCGACCGTCGTCTGCGTCTTGATCGTAGTGAGCGCCGAGGCCTTGCCTTCAAGATCAACTAGCGCCTGCGAGGTCTGCTGAACCACTGCCGAAGTGTCGCCCACGGTCGCATCGAGCTGATTGATCTGCTCGGCCATGGCCATGTTCTCGGTCGCCACCGTCCGGGCCACCTGAGTAATGCGCGCTGCAGAGTCCCAGCCCTTCAGGGCGTCCGCGAGCTCGCCTTCCCCGTCATCGTCCCGGTAGGCAGCCTGCAACACGGCCAGGCTTGAGGCCGTCGCTGTCACGATCCCGTCGAGCACGCTGATGCCAGCCGTGTTCTCCGCGACCTGCACAGCGAGGCCATTGGCGGTTTCGACTACCTGGCCAACGTCCATCCACAGATTGTCGTTCGGCGGCGCGTTGCTGCCGTCCGGTGCGGCCGGGACATCAACCAGAGCTTGGTACAGCCTCCGGCCATTGGGGCCGCCACGGACAGCATCGCCTTGCGCGTAGGCCTGATTGGGGTCGTAGGCCAGCGCGTCGACGGCCTGCGATACTGCATCCTGGATGCGCTCGTTGACTGAGCCGGGGCCGTTGCCGTCGATCAAGTCGACGCGGTCGAGCAGGTTCTGGCCGAGTTCGGTTTCGGTGATCTGGCCTGTGATGTACTCAAGGATTGCCGAGGCGTCGGCGCTCGACTGACCCATTACCCAATCCGACCACGGCCCAATGTTTCCGGTACGGTCGACAAGGCGAGCCCGGAACCAGAACGTCACGCCGGCGGCAAGACCAGTCATGGTGTGGGTGTTGGCTGGGTAGGCGAACTGCCCCAGGGAAAGCGATGTGGCTTCGTCTTGGCTGACCCCGTACTGAATATCGGTATAGGCAGTGTCTGCGGCGCCCTCCGCTGGAAACCCCCAGCGAAGAGTGATGCCGAAGATTTCCGGAATGGTGTTCAGATATGCGATCGCTGGCGGCGGCGTGGTCTTCCCCTCAAGGGTGGTCAGATCGGAAGTCCGCCAGATCGAGGCGATTTCCATCGCACTGATCGCTCGCACGCGCGCCAGATACTGACCGGCATAGATTCCGGTCACGTCGACGCCAAGGGCGCCCACGCGAGGCAGGCGCACCCAATTGCCGTCATCCTTTTTCCACTCGACGTCATAGGCCACAGCGCCACTGACTGCCGGCCAGCTGATCGTCATGGTGCTGACCGCGACTCCCTGATCCACTGCATTGAATGTCGTCATGCTCACGCTCGCCGGCGGGTCAATCACGCCAGTCGGCAGCACGCTTACCGGACGGGTTTCCAGCTTCGCGCCCGTGTCGATCGCTGCGAACTTACTCGGCTCGTACTGAAGTGCGGTGATCTCGAATATGCCCTGCTCCGGCCGGCTGACCTTCATGACGCGATACAGCGGAACGGCCAGATCATCAGCATCCAGAGCCCACACCAGTTGCGGCTCCGGTTGCTCGCTGTATGAGGTGGTCACGGTCACCGCGCGGCCCGAAACGCTCTGTACGGTGCGGCCTTCCGCCTTGCCGCTGGGCAGGTTCAGTATCAAACGATCCCCGGCCTTCACCTGAGTATCGCGGTCGAGCGTGATGACACGACCAGCCGCCGCGCTGATGCGCCCGCCGATTTCTCGACCGGCCAACAGCGAGTCAGCCACCGGGATGACGTAGCCAGGCAGCGGGATCTGCCCGTCCATGCCGACGCGAAACGTCACGGTGCGGTCTTGACTGTTAGTCAGCAGCGCCCATTTCCCGCGCCGCTGCGCCTCGCTCTCTCGCGTGCAGCCGATGGCGCTGATCTCGACCGGGTTATCCCCATAGCGCAACTGCAGGCGTTTGTCGGTAGATACCGCCACGTCCGTGTCGTAGTTGTTCGCCGGATTGTCGTAGCTCACCAAGGCGCGGCTGTAGCGGGTGCGCTCACTGGCTGAGCCGTAGCTGAACCGGCCATCGATGACGTTGGCGCGCGTGAACGCAAAGTCAAAATCGGTCGCGCGCGGGATGTCCGCCTGGACGCGAAGCTGCCCCTGCGCCCAGTAGGTCATGCCACGGTAGATAGCGGACAGGTCCCGCAGTAGCTCCCAGGCACCTGTGCGGCTCTGCAGATTGAAGTTGCAAATGTGCCGCGGCTCTTGGCCGCCCTTGCCGTCCGGCACCAGCTGATCACAGTATTGCGCGATGCGATACATCTCCCAGCGATCGACCATCCACGACTTAATGCGCTTGCCGACGCCAAATCGATCGTTCGTCACGATGTCATAGGTGTGCCAGACCGGGTTATCGGTCCAGGCCTGCTTCATCGTGCCGTCCCAGATGCCCGAATAGGTGCGGGTAGTCGGATCGTAGTTGCTCGGCACCTGGACCCGACGCGCCCGGCACTCCACCGTCACCTGCGGGATATTCGAGAACTGCTCGGCGCTGAACTCGATGAAAAGCAGCGCGGTGTTCGGATAGCGCAGCTTGGCGTCGATCACGTCGGTAAAGCCGGCGATGATCATCGTGTCCGCGTAGCGATTGCTGTTCTGGTTGGCGGTGAGTCGGCGGACGCGAATCTGCCAGCCACTCGACGCTTCAGGCAGGTCGATACGACGCGAGCGCTCATAGCGGCTGGTGGTCTTCCCGGATACGGCCTCATTCAGCACCTCAACGTAAGGGCCGCCATCGGTGGCCACGTCTACCGCATAGCGGATCGTGTAGCCGTTGACGTTGCCCTCGTTGTCCTGGCTCTGGAGCGCTGGCCAGGCGAACCGAATACGCACCGCAGACAGCTGAGTGTTGCTGACAGAACGCACCCACGCGGCATCGCTGCGAAGCTCAGTATTGATCGTGGTTTCGTTCTCGACCGAGGGAATGCCGGGGATGTACGACTGATCAACCGAGCCCGGGCGCCAGTCCCAGGTCACACCGGTGAAGTTCAGCCCGCCATCAGCGTTGGCCAGCGGTGTATTGTCGAGAAAGATGTTCCGAGCATCCGGTGTCTCGTCGAACTCACCTTCTCCCACGGCAATCAGGATCTTGGCCCGCGCTGTGCTCTGCAGGCTGTCGGCGGCCTCGTGCGGCGCCTTTGGCTTGCTGCTGCCACCCTTGCGGCCACGAATGTCTACTGCTGCGTTCATGTGCTTTCCTGCGGGCAAAAAGAAACCCGCCGGAGCGGGCTGGGTAAATCAACAGCTACCAGCGAAGTCGAGCTCGGGGTAGCGTCTTGCCTGAACCTACAAACCAGGGAGCGGTTATGACAATCAGAAGCCTCGCGAAGAACTTGCCTCGAGACCCGGACAATCCCCGCAACGTGCTCGGCTGGGGCATTGTTCGGAATGATCCTTGGCACTTCGTCGACATCTACGGAAGTCGGGAGGTCGCCGAAGTGGCCGCCCGCCGCCTTGGCCCCGGCTATGCCGTCGAATACGGATCACACGAGCTTGAGACCGACAATTTCATGGGCGGAGCGATGCCCCCGGATTGACGGCCACGCCGAAGCGGACCTGACATTTGCCCGACAGCAGCACCGCAGTCAGACCTGGCTTTCCCTGGTACGGGATGCAGTAGCTGCTTTCCCAGAGCTTTCCGCGCCGGTGGATGCGATCGACCTCGACCTCGCCATCCATGATGGCTATCTCGGCATGACTGCCGCAAAGGAGGCCGCCCTCGATTCGGTACATGTCGGCCAGCACCAGGTCATAGTTCACGGTTTCCATGAAGCCTCCTACACCTTGTCTTCAGCATAGATCGAAGCCGAGATGATCGCCCCGCCCCAGCGGCGCCTGCCGTAGCAGATCGGCACAGGGTTGCCGCTGGCGGTAGTGTTCCGAGCGCTACCGAAGGCGTAGCTGGGGAGGTTCTCGGGGGCGGCGGATTGCTTCAGGCCGCCGGCTTGGGGGCTGAGCATTTGCACCACCCCGCCGGCGATAAGCCCCACTCCCGCCGGGTATAGATACGGCGCAAGCACGGGCACGAAGTAGCCAATAACGATCAGCACAATACCCACGATTGTCTGCAAGACGCCCCCTCGCTTGCTTCCCCGTATTACCGGGGCGATACGGAGGACTTCCGGCCCGCCAAAGCCGAGCTCATCCTCCCCAATATTGCGCTTACCACGAAACACCGCGAATTCCATGCCTCGCAGGTGGGCGTTGGCCAGAAATCGTTGCAGTTCTGGCAACTGCGAGCACAGCGCCTTGACCGCTTCAGCGGCCGACTTGACCGCCAGCCTAATGCCGCGGGGCCTTCCAGGCTCTGGCTTTGGCTCGAACTGACGGAGCAGCCCGTATAGCTGCACGGTCATCATGGGGGTGTATTCAAGAACAGACGCAGCCATATTTTCTCCAGCCAATAAAAAACCGCCCGAAGGCGGCTCTTCTGAATCGGTCAATTAAAATGAAGTTGGCGAGATCGAAAACCCAGCGTTCAGGTCGCCGAACACCCGATATCGGCGGGTCTGACCGGCGCTCACTGTCGCTTGGATTTCGCGCAGAGCCATCCCGTCGATGGCACATAACACCCGCCCATTCGGATCTTTGCCCATCCCTATCAGGTGCTCACCTGCTGGAACTTGGAACTTGGCGATTTCTCCAGGCCCAATTCGCGCAGCGGGGGCGCCATCGATGTATATCCCTAGATAGCAACCTGAGCCAAACGCTCCTGAATCACGTGTTACCACCAGCACGCCACCCGCTGATATCTCGGACTGATATCCAAGAATTCGATCTGCTGGAACAGGTTTGGCCGTAGCCTCTGAAACCGGTGTGGTAGTACAGCCAGCCAGCAGCAAACCTGCTGCCACGAATAGCAACTTCCTCATCTAGCAATCCTCCGTGCTGTGATTCAAAAAGTGTACAGGAGGTTAAAGTGTCGTATCACATGATCAGGGACCGAAGCATGTACATAGAAACCGCGCTGAGTGCTCTACAGCGATATCTTGTCGACCCTTCTGATGCTTCAACGCTGTTCGTCGACGAAAGCGTTTTCAAGCTGACCACTGCTGATAAGCGGCAAATTAGGTCCATGATCCGTGAGGCGGGAGCGGATCGTATCAGGAACGTTACGAAGGGTGAGCGTGTCGTCTATCAGCAGGATCCGCGCATTTTTTCCGGCCCAGATGAAATGTACCTTCGTTATCTGTTTGCCCCGGAGTCAATTGTCCGGGGAGACCCCCCAGAGTGCGCACCGGAATGCTACCTGCCGATGTCCGCTCTCCCAACTGCGCAGAGCGGTTGGCCCATAAAAGAGGAAAGGGTCAGCATTCCCTTGGGGGGCGAGCCGGAGCGAGTAGTGCTGAGCCTTCTGTCGCAGCACGGCTGGCGAGGAACCTTCACGGAGGGGCATATGCTGAGGACTTTATTTCGCGCTCTGCTCCTACCGTACTTGTTCGAGCACAACCCCTTTAAGCGCTTCGACTCCACAACGCCGATGCTGCATGCCATTCACGCTCTGATTCCCATGTGTGCCGGACCGATCAATATGAGCACCGGGCAGGCCCGCATCGAACGTGAGCGCATAGACGAGATGCATTACGTGCTTGATGAGCGGCTTGCAATGCCGGCCCAGGCGATTGCAGCGGACTTCGAGCTCATCACGGAGATAGCTCGACCGGTTTGGCCTAAGGCTCCTCCTGACGACTCCCCAGTCGAACTGTTCCTCTCCGCTGTTGCGCCGGAGTTCTGGCATTCTCTGCTTGAAGCATATGCCATGAACAACTGGGCACTCGCTCACGGCTGGCCAGACCTTGAACTAACCAACGGAAAGGATGTGATGCTTGTCGAGGTGAAGGTGCGTGACCGTCTTACTCAATCACAGAGAGCCACTATCCCAGTCCTGATGGGCATGGGGATAAAGTGCCGCGTGATTCGCTTAATCAGATGACCGATGCCGCAGCACCATCCGCACGCGGTCCAGCCAAGGACCGCCAAACACAATGATTTCGCTTGGGCGTCCGTACAGGTGATGCAGCAGGAAAGGGCCGGGACCGAACACCTGCGAATCCTCGCCCGGAAGCGACGGATCGGTGCCTAGGAAAATGCCCGCATGGTTGTCCTGTGCGGTGCGACCGACGCGCATG
>JACYYK010001951.1_pt1 | contig 49290 bp, 71 predicted proteins | sample 8236871 | NCBI WGS metagenome assembly JACYYK01 (sample SAMN14103087, study PRJNA606662) | landfill metagenome | isolation source: landfill solid waste inoculated with endophyte fungus Paravalsa indica | place: India:New Delhi, Okhla landfill site | collected 2017-11-05 | reverse complement strand
CAACGAGATCGTGCTCGACGACCGCGATATTCAGTAGCTGTGATCCATTCAGCTCTGGACTGAGACGGTCCCCTGCAGCGTCTGCGGGTCAACGGACAACACAAGCCATATTCCGACTTGTAAGTACGCTGGCCTGTTTGACGCTGCAGGGCGTCTCATACGCAAGTACTAGACCGACTGGTGAGAAAGTAGTAACGAATGTCTTCCGACGACGCCATCTTCATTCAGCAGGATATTTCAGGTGCCTGGGTTGCCCAGTACGGATCGATGAGCGCTGACGCTCCGCCGAACCCCGAGCTCGTGCCCTTCAACAAGACCTTCAACACCATCGAGGAGGCTATTGTCGCGAACATCGAGAATGCCTACAACACGGAGTACGGCTTCCAGTTCCCGACGCTGGCCACAGAGGGCTACAGCATCACGCGACACCACTCAACCACGGAACCTCTCTTCGAGCTAGAAGGAGCGCGTTAATGGCGAATGCAGATGCCGCTGTCGGAGGGCTTCTCATGCTCTCTGGGATTCTCATCGGGATGGCTATCTCGAGGATCGAGACTCCTACCTGTAGCTGCCAGTGCTCGGGTAAGGACGACAAGCCTTCTCCGGAGATGGAGTTCAACGTCCCGTGCTTCGAGGCGGGCACGGACCCGGGCTTCATTCCGAACGTTCGTTTCGAAGGCTGACACAGACTGACAGGCATACCCTAGGACTTCGGCTGGAACCTTGTTCAGGGGTGTGTCTGTCCACACAAGAGTTAAGGACCTCACGAAAGCTGCCACACTACAGCGCAGTACTCGTCGAGTGTAAAAGACCGGACTCAAAGCAAGGCGTCCTTGACTCTTGTACCTATATTTCAGAGAGGCGGAGGAGAGTTTGGTGATCCATTAGAACTGGACCCGGACTCTTCTCCGCTGCATGGCCTTTTATCTTTGAGAGATGTGACGGTGGATGACGAAGAAGATCCGCGAACAATGCGGGAGCGTCGCGGGATACCAGATGCACTTATATCTTGGAGAAGACACTTGCAAGCTCTGTCGCGCAGCGCAGTCGAAGTACGGGACGAAACACAAGCAGCTGAAGGAGCTTGGACTGCCGACGACTTCCCTGATTCCCGTGCAAGGGACGGTGCGCCGCCTCCAAGGCCTTATGTGGATGGGGTGGCCAGTCAACTATATTCTCGACCAGGCGGGCGTGAAGAGGCGCTCGATCGTCAGGTTCGAGGAGACTGAGCGGATCCACGAGGAGGACGCCAAGAAGATTGCAGCTGTCTACAAGAAGTTAGCAATGACTTGGGCGGACCCTAAGTACGGACTTCGCATGAAAGAGATCACTCGTGCCAAGAGGTATGCTAGAAAACGTGGGTACGTCTCTCCGCTGGCTTGGGAGGACATCGAGAACGAAGAGTTCAACTGGTCCAAGCATATTTGGGCGTTCATGTCGGTCGAGGAGCGGGAGGCCTACAGGAGGCAGAAGAATGCACAAATGGCTGCTAGCGCCTGACCCAGACAACGACCACAACCAGCACGTAGTACCTGACAACGACATTGTAGTCCACACACACTCTTACAAGTGTTTTTGCAGCCCTAAGTGGCAGGCAGAGTGGTGTGCGGAGCACGGTGTCGTTTGGATATTTGTACACAGCGCACTTGATGGAAGGAAGTAAAGACGTGGGACCTGACAACGCACACGAGCACAACGAGGGTTGCAACGACGAGCTTCACAAGGCTTACGACCAGCTGCAGGCGGCGATTCAGAACTTCGTCCAGGTCAAGGAGGATAACGACCAGCTTTTCCTGACGGACTTCTTCGTCTACACGGCAAGTGCTGATCTTCGCAATAACGCTACCGAGTATCACTGGGCCGCTTCCCCGTCCGCTCCGCATATCCTCGAGGGTTTGCTTGTCTTTGCTGGGAGGGATCTGATCGATGACGAGATCGAGCGGAAGTACTGAGGACGGTTTCCCGAGGGTGTCTATATTTGACATCCGGACGCATGACCTTCTTGAGCAATCCACTGCAACCATCCGCAGAGAGCTCAGGGAGAACATGGAGGCGCTCATCGCCTCTCAGCTGATCACGAACGGTCTGAGTCCTTCAGACTTCGTCATGGAGGTTGGTCCTATGACGTTGGTTCGTGACGAAAAGGGTGAAGACCCCAACAAGATCATTTTCCACGCTGAGCAGGACGTGCGAATTCGAAGGAGGAAGCCCCATGAGTACTCTCGAGACTGAGACTTCGATCGATATTCAGGCCGATGTCGTTCCCTACGAAGATACTGACGACGGAAAGCATCGTCGGACACACATCATCAACCCGCCTAACAACCTTCATATCTGGAAGATCGGCATGTCTTCGCAGGACATCGTCGACATCGCCAGGATGACGGGGGTGATGATCACAGCTCTCTGTGGGTTCAAGTTTGTCCCCAGTCACAACCCGGATAAGTACGAGGCCTGCAAGGACTGCTTCGAGATCGCTCAGCTGCTGATGGCAGCGAACGGAGAGTGACATGAAAAAGGAGACTAGCATGATCGTGGCGGTGGTACCGGCACACAACGAGGAAGCAGGCATAGCTAAGGCTATCGAGGGTCTATGGATGCAGACTACTCAACCTGATGTGGTGCTTGTGGTCTCGGACAACTCAACAGACAACACTGTGGGGATAGCCAACGACATGGGCGCCGAGGTGATGGAGACCGTAGATAACGCCCACAAGAAAGCTGGAGCGCTCAATCAGGCTCTTTCCCATATTCTTCCGCTTTTGGATGACGAGGACTTCGTGCTCATCCAAGATGCAGACTCCATCCTATCCTCCCTATTCATCCAGAATGCCATCCAGGAGCTCACAGAAAACCCTAACCTAGGGGCGGTCGGCGGAGTCTTCTCTGGGGGCCCTGGAGGGGGCTTTGTGGGCCATCTACAGCGTAATGAGTACGCTCGCTACGCTCGTGATGTTACACGCATGAACGGCAAGTGTCTTGTGGTGACTGGTACGGCAGCTATATTCCGGGTAAAGACGCTTCGTGAGGTGTCTTCGGCAAGACTTTCCGGAACCCTGCCCGCTGGGGATGGTCAGGGAGGCGTTTACGACACGACGGTCCTTACTGAGGACAACGAGATCTCTTTCGCTCTGATGCACCTTGGCTATGAGATCAAGTCTCCCCCTGAGTGCGCTCTTGAGACCGAGGTGATGACGTCTTGGCGCGAGCTGTGGAATCAGAGGCTTCGCTGGAAGCGTGGAGCAATGGAGAACTGCGTCCAGTACGGCTTCACACGTATCACCGCAGCTTACTGGGGTCGACAGGCCCTGACTTTCCTGGGCATCATCGTTACGCTTCTATATCTGGGATCGCTTGTGTGGTCCTTCGCTGTCTTCGGAGGGATTAACATCCTCCCGTTCTGGCTCGCCATCACAGGCATATTTGTGATCGAGCGCGTTGTCACTGTCCGATACCGCGGATGGAAGCAGATGCTTCTCTCTGCCTCGATGTACGAGCTTGCATTGGATCTGTTCCTTCAGGTTGTCCACGCACGTGCATATTTCGACGCCATCACTAACCGAAAGCGAGTTTGGTAAACATGTACAACAACGTCGCTGGCCCGGGTCTTGCTGGGTCTTCTGCTGGAATGCTCGCCACCACGGGTAGCTGGGCTTTCTGGTACTTCCTGGCAGCTTTCGCCCTCATCGCTGCGGGTACGGCTGTCTGGCGGATCATTCCTCGTTTCAACCTGGCTCAGACCAAGGGTGTGGACGTTTCTTTGGACGAGATTCTCAACCAGTAATCACGATGGTACCCGCGGGCGGACAAGGAGTAGTAGTTATATTTGAAAGGACGTCGTACAATGTGCGACAAGCACGACTGTAAGGTCTGTGAAACTGACCCCGAGTATGTCATGTTCAAGTGTGCAAGATGTGGGTTGATGTATGCTGTCGATCGATATTTTCTTAAGCACGTACTGAAGGGCGTGTGGCCCTCATGGCGAGCGCATGACCCAGGAGTAAGGTGGTGAGCCTACTGTATGCGTGTAGAGCTTGGTAAACATCAACTTCAAGCCTTGGAGAAGATCCACAATGGTTCGATTGTCAAGGGCGGGGTCGGTACTGGTAAGTCCAGAGTTGCTCTCGCTTATTTCTTCACTAAGGTCTGTGGAGGACGCCTTCAAGGTCTTGGCGGAGAGTTTGAGGGGCTTCCACGGCCAAGAGACCTTTACGTTATTACCACCGCCCGGAAGCGAGATAGTCTTGATTGGGAGGGGGAGGCGGCCCGGTTCGGGCTTTCGACCGATCGGGACAGCAGTCAGGGACGAGTGCAGCTCACTGTCGACTCCTGGAACAACATCGGGAACTACATCGACGTCAAGGACGCATTCTTCATATTTGATGAGCAGCGTCTGGTCGGATCTGGAGCATGGGTCAAGGCCTTCCTCAAGCTTGCCAAGGCCAACCAGTGGATCATGCTCAGCGGTACGCCTGGCGACAACTGGATGGACTATATTCCAGTCTTCGTCGCTAACGGCTTCTATAAGAACCGCACTGAGTTCATCCGCACGCACGTCGTATACAACAACTTCTCGAAGTTCCCAAAAGTCGATCGCTATATCGAGACTGGTCGACTGGAGAAGTATCGTCGACAGATCCTCGTGGACATGCCATATTCCCGACATACAAAGCGTCACGTTCTCAACACCATCGTTGATTACGACCAGGAGAAGTACGAACAGGTCGTCAAGAAGCGATGGAACATATTCGAAGAGAGGCCGATCAAGGACGTAAGCGAACTGTTCAGGGTGATGAGGAAACTTGTTAATTCTGATCGGTCTCGCCTAGGTGCGGTCATGCAGTTGTTCGAGAAGCATCCGCGCTTGATCATATTCTACAACTTCGACTATGAACTAGAGATGTTGAGAACTCTAGGGACGGTCCTGGGAGTCACCACCAAGGAATGGAACGGCCACAAGCACGAAGAAGTTCCCGATGGTGACAGGTGGCTATATCTGGTGCAGTATGCAGCTGGAGCTGAGGCATGGAACTGCATCACTACGGACGCAATGATCTTCTGGTCGCTCAACTACTCTTACAAGATCACTGAGCAGTCCATGGGCCGCATCGATCGGATGAACACGCCGTACACAGACCTGTACTACTATATTCTCCGGTCGCCAGCGACAATCGACAGAGCGATCATGAAAGCGCTCGCAGGCAAGAAGAATTTCAACGAGTCTGACTATTCGAAGGGATGGGTCGCATGAGACGAGCATCAGACGAAAGTCTTCGCAAGAGGCTTGCCAAAGCTATCTGGGAGGCTGGTTCCAAGGACCCTGAGACGATCGCTGACCACCTGATCAAGATTGGTTGGCGTCCACCTAAGCCGACTATCACGTTCGTAAACTCACCGCCTATGGGTCTTGGTCCTGAGGTCATCAACGAGCTCATCCGTGGCAAGCCTACATTTCTGGGAAGGCAGGAGAATTGATTCACAAACAACAGGGCAGTGGCCACTTAGGTATCTTCAGGTGCAACTGCGGAGAGCGGTTCAGCGCCAGGAGAGCACTCAAGCGTCACATCGAAGCAAACAACATCGCACGATTGAGAGAAAACAGAGCATGAGCACCCAGCCCGTCTACGCCAACCTTCATTCTCGAGAGACCCCCAGTGAGGACAATTACTGGGCGTTCATGGACGAGCAATACGACACCGACGAGTGGCGGCCGATCCCGAGCTACCCGGACTACGAGATCAGTGCGTCCGACGGCTATATTCGTCTGATCGAGACCAAGGAGTGGGTCGACATCACGAGTGACGGTAAGGGGCTTCGGCTGGTCTGGTTCCTCAACAAGAAGGGCAAGGGAGTCGCTCTCAAGAAGGCGGGAGACCTCTGGAAGGAGGCGTTTCCGGAAGGTAGGGCATCATGATCGAGGAGTGGCGGACGGTCCATGCGTTTCCTGACTACGAGATCAGTAATGCGGGGGTAGTCCGGAAGAAGGACACACATGAGCCTTTGAAATACATATACAACCAAGGGGGTAAGGCGCCGAAGGTCGTTCTAAGGGGTCGAATCAACACCAAGCCAGCGGTTCGAGGCGTCCGTAGACTTCATGAACAAGTCTTCCCGGAGCTCCCAAGACTGCGGTGGTGATTCGAAATCGGACATTTCAGGACCCAAAAATTTGGCCAAAAGTGGGCGGAGACGTCCTTACGGTGTCTGGGAGCTATTGAAAAGTGGTTCGCTGGGCGGTCTGGGAGAGTCGTGCGGGCCTCTCTCGGATAGTGTAAGGACGTCTCCGACTTCGAAATGTCCGATTTTGGGCCCTGTTTTGTCAAAATCCTGGCCAAAAACCCAAAAACGAGGCTAAAAAGTTTCCCTAGAATAGCACTTTAGTATCTATATATTAGATACCTACTATACAATCTCAAAAACTTTTTCGTCAAAATTTTTGGGTTTTGGCCAAAGCGCCGTCGGAAGGAGTTTTATGGACGAGCCAGATGAGGAATGGAAGACCATCCTCGAGTTCCCCAACTATCAAGTCAGCAACTACGGCAGGGTGGCGAATCGTAACACGCTACGCATATTGCGACAGACCAAGAGCCCTACTACCGGTCTGTGGTGGGTCGGTCTGATGAAGAACTGTGTCCAGTACAAGAGGAGCGTTCATCGTCTGGTCGCAACGACGTTCTTACACGAGGCTCCAGCAGAGGCTGTCCCCGTCCACTGGGATGGCAACCTCGACAACAACCATGTGAGCAACCTCGAGTGGAAGTCACGTTCGTTCGCACGCGATCTCAGAGAGCAGCAGATCCGAGGTCGACCGCTCGACTACCGCCCAGTGCGGAACATCACCACTGGAGAGATATTCGCCAACACCATGGAAGCTGCTGATGCCATCATGGGACTCGAGAAGTATATTCAGATGGCTGCAATGTCAGACGGTACTATGAGCTACATGCGAGCGAGATGGGAGTTCCTTGACGACTGATTTGCGTAATAGATACTAAAGCGCAGTCAGAACATGCCCTATAATAGAAGGAGTAGAATGCGTTTGATACACGCGTTCTCAATTTTCGGATAGGGCGGTAACCATGGCACGCAAGACACCAGAAGGCCGCTTCAAGGACGAGCTCATCGCAGACCTCAACGATCTCTTCCCAGGCTGCAAGATCTACTACAACGACTCGAGCCAACAGCAGGGTATCCCTGACATGCTTGTGCTCTATGGTCGTCACTGGGCCATGCTCGAGGCTAAGGCTAGCGCCGACGCCGACCGGCAGGTGAACCAGGAGTACTGGGTCGATCAGTTCAACGAGATGTCTTTCGCTGCGTTCGTATATCCTGAAAACAAAGAGGACGTACTCCATGCTCTTCAACAATCATTCGAACCTTGCAGGGCGCCACGCATTCCTAAGCGCTAGCAAGTACCACTGGACCAACTACGACGACGAGAAGCTTGACGGTGTATATCGTCGGGCCCTTGCCGCTCAGAAGGGTACCGAGCTCCACAACTTCGCCAGTGAGGCCATCCGCCTCGGCATCAAGCTGCCTCGTACCCCGAAGACTCTCAACTCCTACGTCAACGATGCCATCGGCTTCCGCATGACGCCCGAGCAGATTCTATATTACTCGGACAACGCCTTCGGTACCGCTGATGCGATCTCGTTCCGTAAGGGTATGCTTCGGATCCACGACCTCAAGACCGGCGTCATCGCCGCCAACGTTCGACAGCTCGAGATCTACATGGCTCTCTTCTGCCTCGAGTACGGAATGAAGCCTGCTCAGATCGAGGCTGAACTTCGTCTCTACCAGAATGATGAGATCGAGATCTTCGAGCCGGATCCAGATGATATTACTCACATCATGGACAAGATCGTGACCTTCGACCGTCGCATTGACCAGATCAGGATGGAGCAGCTCGGATGACTGATGAGGTTATGTTCTCGACCAACGATGTCGGGGAGTTCCTCGAGCACTACGGCATGCCTCGACGCTCTGGTCGATATCCTTGGGGCTCTGGCGACAACCCGTACCAGAACAACACCAACTTCCTCGGCTACGTCGAGAAGCTTCGCAAGGATGGTCTCACCGACACGGAGATCGCTCGTGGCCTGGGTATCACCACCACTCAGCTCCGGGCCGCAAAGTCCATCGCCAAGAATGAGAAGCGCAAGGCTGATGAGGCACAGGCACTTCGTCTCAAGGAGACGGGGATGTCCAACGTCGCCATCGGTAAGGAGATGGGGATCAACGAGTCCTCTGTCCGTGCCCTTCTCGACCCGGCGATGCAGGCTCGCGCCGATGTCCTTCAGGCTACGTCCAACATGCTCAAGGACCAGCTCTCCGAGAAGAAGTATCTCGATATTGGTACCGGCACCGAACAGGCTCTCGGCATCAGTAAGGAGAAGCTGAACACCGCAGTCGCCATCCTTGAGGATGAAGGTTACGTCGTCAAGTATGTTCAGGTGGACCAGCAGTTCGGTCAAGGCAAGACCACGACCAAGGTGCTCGCTCCTCCCGGAACTGAGACGCGTGATATTTACGCCGACCTCACTCAGATCAAGACCGTCGACATGCACTCTCCTGATCGAGGCCGTACTTTCGAAGGACTTCGTCCTCCCGAGAACCTCAGTTCGAAGCGCATCGCTATCAACTATGCCGAGGATGGTGGCTCGGATGCTGATGGTGTGATGTATATTCGTCCGGGCGTCAAGGATCTGGACATGGGTGGTGCTCGCTATGCACAGGTTCGTATCGCTGTGGATGGTTCGCACTATCTCAAGGGCATGGCCATGTACAAGGATGACCTGCCCGATGGCGTAGACCTGGTGTTCAACACCAACAAGTCCAAGGCCGACCTCGGTAGCGACAAGCTCGCTGCGATGAAGAAGATGAAGACTGACAAGGATGGGAACGTCGATCCCGACAACCCGTTCGGAGCCAGCATCAAGCCTGGCGGTCAGCGCGGAGTCCTCAACATCGTCAACGAGGAAGGCGACTGGGGCAACTGGTCACGCAACCTGTCTTCACAGATGCTTTCGAAGCAGAGCCCTGCTCTCATCAAGCAGCAGCTCGATATTACCTTCGGCAAGAAGCAGGCTGAGTTCGACGAGATCATGTCGCTCACCAACCCGGCAGTCAGAAAGAAGCTCCTTGAGTCGTTCGCTGATGACGTCGACGCATCGGCGGTCCATCTCAAGGCAGCAGCTCTTCCTCGTCAGCGCACCAGCGTTATCCTTCCGATCAACAGTCTGAAGGACACTGAGATCTACGCCCCCAACTTCAAGGATGGCGAGAAGGTCGCACTGGTTCGCTACCCTCATGGTGGTATCTTCGAGATCCCCGAGCTCACCGTCAACAACCGCAATGCGGAAGCACGGCGTTCTCTGTCGAACTCGAAGGGTCATGCGCAGGATGCAGTGGGTATCAACTCCAAGGTTGCTGCTCGTCTGTCCGGTGCTGACTTCGATGGTGACACCGTCCTGGTTATTCCCAACAACGCCCGGACTGTTCGCACCGCACCCCCACTCAAGGGACTGAAGGACTTCGATCCTCAGCAGGCCTACCCTGGCTATGAGGGAATGAAGCCCATGTCTGCCAGGACCAAGCAGCTGAAGATGGGTGACGTCTCCAACCTCATCACCGACATGACTATCAAGGGTGCCCCTGAGTCTGAGCTTGCTCGGGCCGTGCGTCATTCCATGGTGGTCATCGATGCAGAGAAGCACAAGCTGAACTGGAAGCAGTCGGCTATCGACAACGGCATCTCTGAGTTGAAGACCAAGTATCAAGGTGGTCCCACCAAGGGTGCTGCTACCCTGATCTCCCGAGCATCGGCTGATGTGCGCGTGCCTAATCGAAAGGCCCGTCCTGCATCAGAAGGTGGACCCATCGACAGGGCCACAGGCAAGAAGGTCTACGTCCCCACCAATGAGACGTACGTCAACAAGCAAGGACAGACTGTCACCAAGAAGTTCAAGTCCAAGCGCATGGCGGAGACTGACGACGCCCACACCCTGTCATCCGGCTTGCCGCAGGAGAAGCTCTACGCTGATCATGCCAACAAGCTGAAGGCCATGGCCAACAACGCGAGGAAGAGTGCGGTCAACACCAACCCCACACCTTACTCGCCCTCCGCCAAGAAGGCTTATGCATCTGAGGTTGCTTCGTTGAACGCCAAGCTCAACATCGCCCTCAAGAACGCCCCCCTCGAAAGACAGGCCCAGCTGATAGCAAACACCATCGTGTCAGCGAAGAAGCAGGCGAATCCTGGTATGGATGCCGCCGAGCTGAAGAAGGTCAAGGCCCAGGCTCTGAATGAAGCCCGTATCAGATCCGGGGCCGGTAAGAAGAGGGTGGACATCACACAGGAGGAATGGAACGCCATCCAGGCTGGAGCCATCAGCAACAACAAGCTGACCCAGATCCTGAACAACGCTGACCTCGACCAGGTCAAGAAGTTGGCGAACCCCCGCCAGGCACCAGTCATGAACTCTAGAGTCATGGCCCGTGCCAAGCAGATGCAGGCCTCTGGCTACACACAGGCTGAGATTGCTGAGGCTCTCGGCATTCCACCGAGCACCATCAGTGATGCACTAGCAAGGGAAGGATGATGGTCATGCTCCACATGTTGACAACTGTTGACAACCCCCATGATCCTTTCACTGACTTCGACGCCTGGCACCGATGGGACACCAGTGCTGGCTACTACACTTCGGAGTTTCTTGCAAGAATTGCGATTACCTCTGATGATCTTTCAGAGGCTGATCAAGACGCCGCCCTCGAACAAGCGATCGATGAGATTGTGAGGGAGAATGTTCTTGGTCTCTACCGCAAGGTTTCGCAAGAGACTTCCGGACCCCCTGCTAGTTAGCTAGTAACTCCCACCCAGCACCATCTCGTGGTTCCGGCGAGGCTCTCTCTTTCCTATGTCGAACGCTTTCTCAACTCTTGATCTGTCTCGAGAATACAAACTCGAAAACATTTCAGGGGATTTGGGGATTCGTTTGCGTAGGGGGAGGGGGTCTCGCCGGATCCACCCCCCTCCTGCATCGCCCGCCTCCCTCATTTTTCTCCGGGGGGTCAAAAAGTGGAGACAATCCGGGTTCTGGGGCGTCTGGTGGAGGGTCTGAACTGTACTGAACTACCATGATAGTGTGTCAGAACTCTGTGTGAGAGCCTCAAATCTCGAAACCAAAATTGGGTCTCACCAGCCTAGGTCTCCTTTCAGGGGGTTTGAGGCTCTCCCAGAGAGTTCTAACACCAGTCGAGCGAGGAGGTGAAGTTCTTTTGGCGGCACAACGCAAGTCAAATGAGTCTCGAACGCCGCGACGGCCGCCAGCGACTACACCTGAGGCTCGAGAGAACCAACTAATCGCTGCTGCCGTCGACCTAGCGGAGAAGCAAATCCGTGAAGGCACTGCTTCAGCTCAGGTGATCACACATTACCTGAAGTTGGGAACCACAAGGGAACGACTCGAACAGGAAAAGCTGGCAAGAGAGAACATTCTGCTCAAGGCCCGCTCTGAGGCGATCGAATCTGCTCAGCGAGTCGAGGAACTTTACACCAACGCCCTCAACGCTATGCGTGGCTACGCTGGACAGGACGTGGAGGAAGAGTTCTATGAGGATTAGGACATATTCCGAGCTTCGTCGACTGGGCACGTTCGAGGAGCGCTATCAATACCTCCAACTCCGAGGCCAAGTCGGTGATCCCACCTTCGGTTATGACCGATACCTTAATCAGCGCTTCTACACGTCGAAGGAATGGCGTGACGTCAGGACTTTCGTCATAGCAAGAGACGAGGGACTGGACTTAGGAGTTCCTGGTTACGAGATCTTTGACAAGATCATCATTCATCACATGAATCCGATGGTTGCCGAAGACATCGTCCACGGTAACACCGATATTCTGGACCCAGAGTTCCTGATCACCACCACACATCAAACTCACAACGCAATTCACTACGGAGACGAGAATCTTCTCGCCAAACCTCTCATCGAGAGACGTCCGGGTGACACTCGTCTGTGGTAATTCCGTTTGGAGCCAACATGTCTCAGAACAACGAGAACGTCGTCCCTCTTCCCGAACGAGACGAGCCCCCGAAGAATGGTTACTGGGCTCCAGAGGTTCTGGATGTCGAGGCAACCGACGAAGAGATCGCTGAGGGTAACCGCCTGGGCGACCTCACTCGAGAGAAGGCCGAGTAATGGCATACCTAACCAAGGCTCAGGCCCTTTATGAGGCCGATCGCCTCGCATTCTTCATTCGCAGTTACGGAGCCAAGGTCGTTGTCGATCTTCGTCCCGGCGCTGGTGGTGGACACTGGGGAGTTGACACCTTCTGGGGTGCCATGGTTCACCACATCGCCTCCAAGCGCTCTCAGGGTCTGACTCCCTTCTACAGTCTCGTCCGTAACGGTCGTGGCGGAGCACTTCCGGTCCCGGGTCCTCTCTGCAACGTCTATGGCGGCTGGGACATGGTCGCTCGAATCGTTACGATGGGTCTTGCCAACCACTCTGGTTCCGGCGGGCCCTGGGAGATCTCTGGTTTCCAGATTCCCAAGGACAACGGGCGCTACTACTTCCTCGGTACCGAGTTCGAGGGCGGCATCAACGTCGCTGACTGGACTCCGGACTACCGAATGTTCATGGGCGCGGTCAACGCTGGAAAGCTTGACTACGTTCGTGACCTCCGACGCCGCAAGGGCTTCACCGGAGTCATCAAGGACACTGCTCTCTGTGAGCACTCCTCCTGGGCTCGACCCATCGGTCGGAAGATCGACCGGACTGGCTACACTCAAGCCAGTGGTATCGCCGAGATGCAGGCCGCTCGAAAGCTGGTCCTGCCTCCTTCGGCTCGACCTACGGAGCCTACCGCTCCCGAAACGAAGGGACTCTTCAACGTGGACGCCATCTGGACGTTCTTCTTCATCAACGGCGCTCACCACGTCGTCAACAACGTCACCGGTCAGTACTCTCCGGTTCCTCTGAGCCAGGTGGATCGTTTCACCAAGTGGCTCGACGACAACGAGATTCCGTGGCGGTGGCACGAGAGCAAGATCACCAAGAGCCGCGAGGTTTCTCCGGAGGATCTGCCCTTCGTCGCTCCCGGCGGCCGCTTCGAGTGGGGTGTCGGTCAGCTCTGACCTGACAACTTCAAAATGGTAGTAAACAGGAAAGGAGGTGGCACTCATGGCAGAACAGAGCATCCTTAAGTCGGTCAAGAAGGTTCTGAACATTCATCCAGAAGACGATGCGTTCGATCCAGATGTGATCATGCACATCAACAGCGTCTTCTTTACCCTGAACCAGTTGGGCATCGGACTTTCTACGGGTTTCTCGATCGAAGGTCCCGATGAGAAGTGGTCAGACTTTATCCAGACGCAGGATCTTCTGAACGGCGTCAAGACTTACGTCTACCTCAGGGTGCGCCTGCTGTTCGATCCGCCTACGACCTCCTTCGCCCAGGATGCTATCCAGAAGCAGATCACGGAACTCGAATGGCGCCTCAATGTGAATCGAGAAGAGGTGTTACACCCATGGCCAAGCCCTCAGCAGCCGTCCTCGCTCACTACGGAGTAAAGGGGATGCGGTGGGGTTTCCGAAAGCGAAGCGACGGATCCTACCAGAAGACTGGTCGTACGGCCAAGACATCTGAAGATCACGACACGGCACAGGCTCTCAAGAAGAAGCATGTGTCTGAGATGTCCAACGCTGAGCTTAAGAAGCTCAATGAGCGAATGCAGCTCGAGCGAACCTACGCACAACTTACAACTTCTCAGAAGAGTAAGGTGGACAAGGGTAATCGCGTCGCTAAGGACATTCTAGGTGTGGCAAAGACCGCTCAAGAAGTTTACAATGTCGTCAACAGCCCCGCAGGCAAGGCGGCACGTGAGCTTCTCAAGAACAAGTAGTTAGGAAGGAGGGTTGGCGATGGCGTTGTCAAACACTGCGACCCCAATCTATTACGGCCAGTTCCGTGATGCCGTCATTCGTGGCGAGATCCCGGTTAACCGCGAAGTCGCAATGGAGATGAATCGCATTGATGACCTCATCGCCAACCCGAACTTCTATTACGACGACAAGGCCGTAGAAGGTTTCGTCAAGTACTGTGAGAACGAGCTAACTCTCACAGACGGAAGCGACCTATATCTTCTCGACTCGTTCAAGCTCTGGGCAGAGCAGCTCCTTGGGTGGTACCACTTTGTGGAGCGAAGCGTTTACGTGCCCTCTGAGAATGACCGAGGCGGCCGATACGTCCGGAAGCGCGTCAAGAAGCGCCTAATCACTAAGCAGTACCTGATCGTTGCTCGTGGTGCAGCGAAGTCGATGTATGCCGAGTGCATCCAGAGCTATTTTCTGAATGTCGACACATCAACGACTCACCAGATCACCACAGCGCCGACTATGAAGCAGGCCGACGAGGTCATGGCTCCGTTCCGGACCGCGATCACTCGAGCTCGAGGACCTTTGTTCAAGTTCCTCACCGAGGGGTCCATCCAGAACACTACGGGGCCCAAGTCCAACCGAGTTAAGCTTGCTTCTACTAAGAAGGGCATCGAGAACTTCCTCACCGGATCGCTTCTCGAGGTCCGACCGATGTCGATCAACAAGCTTCAGGGTCTTCGTCCTAAGGTTTCGACGATCGATGAGTGGCTGTCGGGCGACATTCGTGAGGACGTCGTCGGCGCCATCGAGCAGGGTGCGTCCAAGCTTGATGATTGGGTCATTGTGGCCATCAGCTCTGAAGGTACGGTCCGTAACGGTAGTGGTGACACTATCAAAATGGAACTACAGGACATCCTGAAGGGCGAGTACATCGCTCCTCACGTGTCCATCTGGCACTACAAGCTTGATGACGTGGAAGAGGTCAACGATCCGTCGACGTGGCTCAAGGCTAACCCGAACCTGGGAAAGACCGTGACCTACGAGACCTACCATCTCGATGTCGAGCGTGCCGAGAAGGCTCCTGCTTCTCGTAACGACATCCTGGCGAAGCGGTTCGGAATCCCCATGGAGGGGTACACTTACTTCTTCACCTACGAGGAGACTCTTCCTCACCGACCTCGTCAGTTCTGGGGTCTTCCGTGTGCTCTTGGTGCGGACCTCTCACAGGGTGACGACTTTACCGCGTTCACCTTCCTATTCCCGCTAGCAAACGGTAGTTTCGGCGTCAAGACGAGAAGCTATATTTCGTCTCTCACGCTTATGAAGCTTCCGGGCGCTATGCGTGCCAAGTACGACCACTTCATCAAGGAAGGAAGCCTACACGTTCTAGAGTGTACGGTTCTGGACATGATGGAGGTCTACGATGACCTAGATGCTCATATTCTCGACAAGGAATACGACGTTCGTGCTTTCGGTTTCGACCCTTACAACGCTAAGGAGTTCGTGACACGCTGGGAGCAGGAGAATGGTCCGTTCGGAGTCGAGAAAGTCATTCAAGGCGCCAAGACTGAGTCGGTTCCTCTGGGCGAGTTGAAGACTCTTTCCGAAGAGCGGATGCTTATCTTCGACGAGGAACTTATGTCGTTTGCCATGGGTAACGCGATTACTCTGGAAGACACAAACGGTAACCGCAAGCTTCTCAAGAAGCGCCAGGACCAGAAGATCGACAACGTTTCAGCCATGATGGACGCTTACGTGGCCTACAAGGCTAATAAGGAGGCTTTCGAATGACGGATGAACTAGAGAGTTTCCTCTCTCACTACGGCGTCAAGGGTATGAAGTGGGGTGTTCGTCGAAGGAGCAAGGACGACCCATCGCCCACTACCCAAACAACGTCAGCTCGAAAGAAGAAGATAGCCGCGCTTGCTGTAGCTGGCCTCGGCGGTGCTGCGATAGTCGCGGGGAAGGCCTTTGTGTCTTCTCGGTTTTCGGTTCCTATCGACGCTTTCGTGAGTGCTGGCCGAGTTGCCGGTCCAGGGTTCGACATGAGTGTGGAAGCATACAACTACATGCGCTCCATGGGCCTCATGTGAAAGGAGGCTTTCGAATGACGGTAGCCGTAAACGCTAGACCCGCCTTGGGGCACGTTGAGCTTGGTGAGAACTTTCTCGCCCACTACGGCGTCAAGGGCATGAAGTGGGGCGTCCGTAAAGACCGCTCTGCGAATCCTAAGAGTTCTAGGGCACTCGTTAAGGAAGCTAGGAAGCATGGTAAAGCAGCTCTGAAACCGTCGATGGATGCTCGCATTGATCGAATCTTTGGTGCGGCTGCTCCACTGAAGTATTCGGAGCTCTCGACTAAGAGAACAACGATCGCCAGAGGTGAGGAGCTTTACAGACTCACCAAGCGAAAGGACGAAGTCCTAAGAGACATGACCTATGTCTCAACCAACGAGAAGGATCGTCTTCGTTACCGAGCCGTTCTGTCAAGTCCTCGTGGGCTTATGGTCGGTAAGCGGTCTTACACCCCAACATACGAGGCGACGTTCAAGGCCACGAAGAAGCTGGTTTCCCCATCTGAGAAGGAACGTTTCGACGCATTTACTGCCCTCCTCGATGCTAAGGAAATTCCGGTCGGTTTGGTCTTTAAGCATAAGATCACCGGCAGACAGTATCTGTCTAGAATGGGTTACGATCGGGAGATCAAGAAACTGGAAGCCACAGAAGCAGGTGAAAAGTTCTATCACCAATTCGTGGGGGACCAATTCATGAATACCCCGATCAACCGCGTATATTTTAGCTCCTTGCGAGAAAAGGGCTTTAATGCGCTGATCGATGACAACGACCGAGGCATCCTCTCTGATGAACCGCTAATGATCCTCGACACTCAAGGTTCGATTAAGAGGACGTCAATCAGACAGCTGACCAACGATGAGATCAATCGATCCATTGCTTCTTTGACTCCCATAGACGTTAAGAAGTAGCTATAAGACTCATCGAGAGTCGACTTAGGAGGCTTTCGAATGACGGATCAAATAGAGAACTTCCTTGCTCACTACGGCGTCAAAGGCATGAAGTGGGGGGTTCGTCGAAAGAAGGGTCCCGACGGACTCGTTCGAAAAGATGCTCGATGGGTTAAGCGCAAGAGCGGTAAGGTTACGGCCAAGGCTCAGAAGCAAGCCAAGAAGGACATCAAGAGGGCGACTAAGGAGCTTCAGAGAGACCCTAACGCCAGAACGAAGTCCGGCCAGCTCACGTCCAAGGCTATTCTTGACTACAACCGCAAGGTGGCCTCTGCTATGAGCAGTAAGGTGAGCGACCTTAAGTCACCCTCAGGTAAGACTGTCACCTTCGTGGCTAAGCGCGGCGAGATCGGCGTGTTCATGGCTCTGGCAGACCAGGGTTATAACATGGATCAGCTTCGTAACGGCCTGTTCGAGTCGGGCAAGGTCGCATACCGTAAGCAAACCGTAGATAAAGTTAGGACACGCTAAGGAGGTACCTAATGCACACTCATGGTCATTCAGCGGTAGTCCTAGCTCACTACGGCGTCAAGGGTATGAAGTGGGGCGTTCGTCGTAATCGTTCTGGTCGCTCTAAGTCTTCGGACTCGTCTGACACTCAGCCCGCTCGCAAGACCGCTGTAGTTCGTGGCGGTCAGAAGCTCAAGAACAAGTGGGATTCTCTCGACGACGACACGAAGGACGCAGCAAAGAGTGTTGCTGCCGCTCTTCTCGTCGGTGTGGCTGGTCGGTCTGTGAAGAACCTTCGGTCTGGTCACATGGAACCGATCAAGAGAGCTGAGAGCTTTACCGATCATTTCATGTCCGGGGGCACAGCGTCTAGGCCTGCTCCCACTCAGGCTAAGCGTCGTGGTGGCGCTTACGTTACAACGACACTTAAGCGATAGTAAGGAAACAACATGGATCGTCCATCAGAAGTGGTCCTTGCTCACTACGGTGTCAAGGGAATGAAGTGGGGTGTTCGTCGCAAGAGCAGCTCCTCGTCTTCCTCCTCTTCGGGTGAGAAGAAGGAGGGTCTTCTCTCTAAAGCCTCCAAGGCCGCTTCACAAGCAGTAGAGAACCGAGACAACAACATCATCGAGGCTCGTAAGCGCATCGCGATCAGTCAGCACACAGCCAATCAGGCCAAGGCAAACTATCGCGACGCTAAGACTCTAGAGGGTCGTCGAAGCCAGGGCGCTAAGGCGGCCAAGGTCGCTCTTCGTCAGGCTCGTCGCAATAATCGAACGACCAAGCTCATGAATGCAGATGTGGCTACGATGAGCACCTCGAAGGAACTCACCGAATCGATGCTGAAGGATCTCGGTCGCATTGCCGTACAGGCCCTTCTTCGGTCCTGACAGCTAGTGCCACTATCTATAAGGAAAGGAGGTAAACTATGGGTATGTCTTTTGGCGGAAGGCTATCACACGCATGGAACGCCTTTACCAATCCGAAGACAGATCCTCTCCAGTCCTTGGGAGACTATGGGGCTAGCTATCAGGTTCGTCCTTATGCCACTCGACCGAACGTGGTCAGTAGCAAGACGATCATCGGGTCAATCTACAACCGACTCGGGATTGATGTGGCTGCTGTCAAGATGCAACACGTCCGACTCGATGCGGATCAGCGCTATCTCGAGACCATCAACAGTGGTCTTAACTACTGTCTCACGACAGAGGCCAACATCGACCAGGCAGCTCAAGCTTTCCGCCAGGACATGGCTATGACGCTGTTTGACAAGGGCGTCATCGCAATTGTTCCTGTCGAAACAACGTTGGATCCAGACAGTTCTGGTGCCTTCGACATCAAGAGTCTTCGAGTTGGCGAGATCGTTGCCTGGTTCCCCAAGCACGTCCGAGTGAGTCTTTACAATGAGGAGAAGGGGCGTAGGGAAGAGATCACCTTGGCGAAGAAGAACATCGCCATTGTCGAGAATCCTCTCTACACCGTGATGAACGAGCCGAACTCGACTCTTCAGCGACTGATTCGGAAGCTCAGTCTTCTTGATTCGGTTGATGAGCAGTCCAGCTCGGGCAAGCTCGACATCATGATTCAGCTGCCCTACGTCGTCAAGTCTGAGACCCGGCGACAGCAGGCCGAGCAGCGACGCAAGGACATCGAGATGCAGCTGCGCGGTTCGCAGTACGGCATCGCCTACATCGATGGCGCCGAACGTGTTACTCAGCTGAACCGCCCTGCCGAGAACAACCTCATGAAGCAGGTCGAGTATCTCACCACGATGCTTTACGCTCAACTCGGTCTCACCGAAGACGTCTTCAACGGCACCGCCGACGAGAAGACCATGCTCAATTACCACAACCGGACAATTGAGCCCGTCCTTACCGCACTCACAGAAGGGATGAAGCGCGCTTTCCTAACTAAGACAGCACGAAGTCAAGGACAGTCGGTCGAGTTCTTCAGGGATCCGTTCAAGCTAGTCGCGATCAGTGACATGGCCGAGATCGCTGACAAGATGACCCGGAACGAGATCATGTCGTCCAATGAGATTCGCGCAGCCATGGGTATGAAGCCCGCAGAGGACAAGAAGGCTGACGAGCTTCGTAACAAGAACATCCCAGCTGAGCAAGAACCCGACAATCCACCTCAAGTCTCTTAGTAAGGAGGCGAACTTCAAAATGGCAGAACTTACTCCTGACTTCAGTGGGTATGCGACCAAGAATGGGCTCGAATGCTCAGACGGTCGTACCATCATGGCCGGTGCTTTCAAGCACAATGACAAGATGCGTGTTCCTCTTGTCTGGCAGCACCAGCACAATGACCCGGGAAACATTCTCGGTCATGCCGTGCTGGAGAATCGCAACGATGGCGTCTACGCCTACGGTTACTTCAACGACACCCCGGCCGGTAAGAAGGCCAAGATGCTCGTTGAGCATGGTGACGTTGAGGCGCTTTCGATCTACGCGAACAACCTCACCGAGCAGAACAAGAAGGTGTTCCACGGGAACATCAGGGAGGTCAGCCTCGTTCTTTCCGGAGCGAATCCCGGCGCCTTCATCGACAACATCAACATCCAGCACGGCGACGTGAGCGAGACCCTGGACGATGAGGCAATCATCTACACCGGTCTTTCGATCGAGCATGCTGATACCACAGGAGGAACCGTGGGTAACGCCCCCGACGAGGAGACCAAGTCCGAGGACGAGGTCATGCACGCCGAAACCGCTACCGAGGAGAAGACCGTTCAGGAGGTCTTTGACGACTTCACCGAGGAGCAGAAGACCGTCGTCTACTACCTGATCGGCGAGGCTCTCGCTGCTAAGGACGCGGACGAGGACGACGAACTAGCACAAAGCCAGATCATCGGCGAGATCGCCGAGGACGTCATCAAGCACATCCAGGAGGACCACAACATGACCCGCAACGTCTTCGAGCAGAACGGTCTCGCCGACACGGCCAAGCCGACTCTCTCGCACGACCAGCTCAGCCAGATCATCAACGACGCCGAGAAGATCGGTTCGTTCAAGGAGTCCTTCCTCGCCCACGCGGCGGAGTACGGCTTCGAGAACATCGACATCCTCTTCCCGGACGCCAAGGCCCTCGCCAACTCCCCGGAGATGATCGCTCGGCGCACCGAGTGGGTCTCCGAGGTCATCAACGGCACCAAGCACTCGCCGTTCTCCCGCATCAAGTCGGTCGTTGCCGACATCACCGCCGACGAGGCGCGTGCGCGGGGTTACGTCAAGGGCAACATGAAGAAGGAGGAGATCGTCAAGCTGCTCGGCCGCAAGACGACTCCGACCACCATCTACAAGAAGCAGAAGCTCGACCGTGACGACATCGTCGACATCACGGACCTCGACGTCGTCGCCTGGCTCAAGGCCGAGATGCGCCTCATGCTGGACGAGGAGCTCGCGCGCGCCGTCCTCCTGGGCGACGGTCGTGAGTACGGCGACGAGGACAAGATCGACGAGGAGAACATCCGTCCGATCGCCAAGGACGACCCGATGTACGCACACCCCGTGCGTCTCCCCGCCGGTTCCACCGTCGACGACATCCTCGAGTCCCTCATCCGGGCTCGTGCGGCCTACCGTGGTACCGGTCAGCCGGTGCTCTTCACCACGCAGCCGTTCCTCACCGACCTGCTCCTCGCCAAGGACAAGGTCGGGCGTCGCTACTACGACACCATCCAGGCCCTGGCCTCCGCTCTCATGGTCTCCAAGATCGTCCCGGTCGAGGTCATGGAGCAGGACGAGGAGGTTGTCGGCATCATGGTCAACCTCACCGACTACACCATCGGTGCGGACCGTGGCGGCAACGTCTCGATGTTCGATGACTTCGACATCGACTACAACCAGTACAAGTACCTGATCGAGACCCGCGTTTCCGGTGCTCTGACGAAGCCCAAGTCGGCTATCGTCATCAAGCGGACCCCGGGTGAGTCGGCCACCCCGTCGGCTCCGAGCTTCGACGGTACGACCAACACGATCTCGATCCCCTCCATCACCGGTGTCGTGTACACCATCGAGGGTATCCCGGTCGAGGGCCAGGAGGTCATCACCTCCACCACCGAGGTCGAGGCTCGCCCCGCCGAGGGGTACTCCTTCCCGTCCGGCGCCAACCGTAGCTGGACCTTCGTGCCGACCCCGTCTGGGGAGTGACGTAAGGACCTAGCACAATGGCAAAGTTTCACGGTGTAATCGGTTACGGTGAAACGGTAGAGGTTCGACCTGGCGTCTGGGAAGACATCATCACGGAACGTACATATTTCGGTGATGTTGTTCGAAACAGCCGTCAGCTCGACAACGGAGATAAGGTCAACAACGATATTTCCGTCGGTAACTCTATCAGCATCGTGGCAGACCCTTACGCCAACGGACACTTCTTTGCCATGCGCTATATCAGGTGGGCGGGGGCTCTTTGGACTGTGACAGACGTCGAGGTTCAGAGCCCCCGCCTCCTCCTGAGGTTGGGAGGTGTATACAGTGGACCAACGGCTGAAGCTGCAGGAACTCCTTGAGGAGATTCTTGGTACACGTAACGTCTACTTCCAACCACCGGCCAATGTGAAGATGAACTATCCGGCAATCGTCTATCAGCGAGACGCCTTGGATAGCAAGTTCGCTGGCAACCGGCCTTACAGTCTCACCAAGCGGTATGAGGTTACGATTATCGACCGGGACCCGGACAGTTCCATTCCGGATCGCGTAGCCGCTCTGCCTTTGTCTAGCTTCTCTAGACATTTCGTGGTAGACAACCTCAACCATGACGTCTACACGCTGTACTTTTAGGAAGGATTAACTAACCATGGCTCGAGTCACTTGGGACCAGGTTGGCGAGCGTCTCTACGAGACCGGTGTCGACCACGGCGTCCTCTACCTTCGCAACGAGACCGGCGACTACGACACGGGTGTGGCTTGGAACGGGCTTGTGTCCGTCACCGAATCGCCCACCGGCGCCGAGTCCAATCCGCAGTACGCGGACAACATCAAGTACCTCAACCTCGTCTCCGCCGAGGAGTTCGGCGCGACGATCGAGGCCTTCACCTACCCCGAGGAGTTCGCTCAGTGCGACGGCACCGCGGCTCCCGCTGCTGGTGTCTACGTGGGTCAGCAGCCTCGTCGGACCTTCGGTCTGTCCTACCGCACGCAGGTGGGTAACGACATCGACGGTACCGACCACGGCTACAAGCTGCATCTCATCTACGGCGCCCTGGCGGCTCCGTCGGAGAAGGCATACAACACCATCAACGATTCGCCCGAGGCAATCACCTTCAGCTGGGAGCTCACGACCACCGCGGTCGAGGTTCCGGGCCTGAAGCCCACGGCGACCCTCACGATCGACTCCACCAAGACCGGTGCGTCCCAGATGGAGTCCCTCGAGGCCATCCTCTACGGTAACGAGACTGAAGAGCCTCGTCTCCCGCTCCCGGCCGAGGTCATCGCGCTCTTCGAGGGTGCCCCGGTGGGGGGATGATGGCCCTCGGTAGCGTCTCTGAGCCCTTCGCTCTGAACACGACGTCTACCGAGGGCCCGACCTTCGATCAGCCCGCTGAGCCGGTCCTCGAGACCAGTTCGACGGACACTGTCGAGGGTTCAGAGAGTTCCGACCCGATCTACCAGGATCTGCTCGACGAGCAGGACCCGGAAGACGACGGACCTACCGAGCAGTACTAAGAGACAGGCCCAGAGTCCAACCTATGACGCCTTCAAAGCGCTGGGTTGGACTCTGGGCCTACTCCCCCTATCTTGTTCGATGTGAAAGGAGGCAGAGTGCTGACGATTAACGTTCCACCAGCCGAGTACTACGACGAATCAGCTGGTGAGTTTGTCTCTCGTCCCGGCGGCGTGTTGGAGCTTGAGCACTCTTTGGTCTCCATTTCAAAATGGGAGTCAGAGTGGGAGAAACCGTTCCTCGGACGTGAAGAGAAGACTGACGAAGAGACTTTTGCCTACATCAAGGCCATGACTCTCAACGAAGTCGAGGACGAGGGGCTCTACACTCAGCTCACTCAGCAGAACCTCACGGACATCAACGCCTACATCAACAAGAAGATGACGGCGACGTGGTTCCGTGAACGCCCTGCCGGTAAGAGTCGGGAGGTTGTCACTTCCGAACTCATCTATTACTGGATGATCTCTCTCAACATTCCGCTTGAGTGTGAGACGTGGCATCTCAATCGACTTTTCACACTCATCAAGGTGTGTAACGAGAAGAACGCACCTAGCAAAAAGATGAGCCGCAACGAGATCGCGGCTCGTAACCGTGCACTTAACGAGCAGCGTAAGGCTCAGCTCAAGACTCGAGGGTAGCCTGAAGGAGGCAACATGTCTAAGCTCATCTGGGGCGCCGCTGGCGAGCGTCACTTCGAAACCGGCGTTGACCGAGGTGTGCTTTACCTCCCTGGACGAGACGGGGTTGCTTGGAGCGGTCTTACGTCAGTCCAGGAGTCTCCCTCCGGCGGAGCATCCAAGGCCTACTACATCGACGGACTCAAGTACGCGAACGTCTCAGCTCTCGAGGAGTTCGAGGCGACAATCGAGGCCTTCTCTGCACCTTACGAGTTCGGTGAGTGCGACGGCACTGCTGAGGTTCACCGAGGTTTGTTCGTCACTGAGCAGCCTCGTAAGCCTTTCAGCTTTAGCTATCGTACGCTGATCGGCAACGACCTCGAGAGTACCGACTTCGGATACAAGCTCCACATCGTCTACAACGCTCTCGCTGAGCCCGCTGACCGGACGTACCGTTCGCTGTCAGACGATCCTTCCGCTGAGGTTCGTAGTTGGAACATCACCACGCAGCCGTCTCGGATTCCTGGCCGTAAGCCAACCTCTCACCTGATCATCGACTCTCGTCGTGTTGACCCTGTAAACCTGGCAGTTCTCGAGGGATATTTGTACGGTTCTGAGGGTATCGCTCCTCGTCTACCCTCTCCTGCTCGACTTTTCGAGTGGTTGCAGGAGATGGAACCTTCCGGTCAGCCTCGCCCCTGGAGCGACCTTAGCCGCCCTCTCCAGTATCTCGGTCACCATCCGACCGAGGTTGAGGAGATCCGGAATCTGGTCAAGAACCCTAGAGGCCGGAACATTAGTGGGACGGTGACGATCCGGCAGAACCTGGCCGCCAATCCAGCAGTGGTCAGGTCTAACGCCTGGTGGTTCACTCAGACGTCAGCGACGTGGGAGGACTCTACTCTCAACGGTGAGCACGCTTCCCTGGTCCGTTCGGGAAGCGGAGCGAATGCTCTCATCTCCTCATCGATGTCCGCCGCAGGCAGGTACGTGGCGGCTAGGTTCACTGTCGCGTCGGCTTCCGAGGAGACCGTGGGCAAAGCTCTCATGGTGTTTTTCTATGACGTGGGCTCAAGCACCTTTTTGGCAGAGACTCGGGTGATCATGGGAGCTGTAGGTGAGGAGATGGTCGTTGACATCCCGAGCGTCGGGCCTCTCGTAGGTCAGGCGAGGCTGTACTTCTCCACGAGAGCGGTCAACCTGTGGAACGAGGGGGACCCGTTCTACTTGAAGAACGTACTGATCGAAGATTCAAGTGTTCCCGTGGTGACTCCTCTGGGTGACTACTTCGACGGTAACACCTGGGACGGCGACCCCGACTTCGCTCCGGAGTGGATCGGCACGCCTGGAGCGAGCATATCGCGGCTCGTCGCGCCGAGACTGGTCGGGTGGACTCCTGCGGTCAACGGGGCTTTCTACTACTCTGCCTCTCAGGACGCCATCGGCGTCTATCAAGGGGTGTCCTCCAACTCGAACGTCTACGCCACGTCCAACGTCACCTTCGAGTCCGGTAGTACGAGTACTCTCATGCTGGAAGCGTGGTCGGAGGACGATGAGCCGTTCGACGCGAGTACCTACAGTTCCGCCGGGATGCCCTCCCTCGTATGGCAGACGATTGACGGCCACGGCGTGTTGCGGGCAGAGTCGTACTCGCGTCCCGAGAGTTCGTTGGGGCGCAACCACGTCGTGAACTTCCGAGGACCGCTGCTCGGCCGGAAGGTGTACTTCCGTTCCGCTGCCGTTCCCGGTGTCTATTCCGGCCCGTACTTCGACGGTCACTCAGAGTCCTTCGTCTATAGAGGTCAGCTCGTCAGTACATATTTCGACGAAACCGAAGACGACTCCGAGTCGATCGTCGAGTACATCACGTCTCTCCCGCAGGACAGCAGGCACGGCGACATGCTCACGCTGACCAACAACCTGTACGTCCAGCAGAGCGGGGTCTGGCGGAACTACGGCATCATCCCGCCCCTCTAAACAACCGGAAGGAGCCTCTCAATGACAAAGCTTATTTGGGGTGAGGTCGGCTCCCGCATCTACGAAGTCGGTGTCGAGAAGGGTGTGTTCTACCCTCCCGGCGCTAACGGCGTTGCGTGGAACGGCCTTATCTCTGTCAAAGAGGCTCCTTCCTCGTCGGGTAACGACGTTCGATACATCGACGGTCAGAAGTACCACGTCCCAAAGGCGTCTGAGGGGTTTGCGGGAACGATCGAGGCAATCACATATCCTCTCGAGTTTGAGCCATACGACGGATCAGACTCAAGACACTGGGCACACCAGCAGTCTCGTAAACCCTTCGGTCTGAGCTACCAGACTCTCACAAGGAATGACCTAGATGAGACGTTCTACGATGTCCATCTGGTCTACAACGTTCTTGTCGAACCAACAGACCGAAACTACAGGACAGTCAGTGAGACTCTTGATCCGACAATCTTCTCCTGGGATTTCACCACACTCCCAGAGGAAGTTCCGAACGCCAAACCGTCGAGCCATCTCGTACTTAAGGGTTTTAGGTCTAATGACAAGGTTCTTAGGGGTCTCGAGGAAGTCTTGCATGGAACGGATACGACTCAACCTCGTCTTCCGCTCCCTTCAGAGGTCCTTCAGATCGTCGATGAAAGTGCTGTCATCCGAATCATCGATCATGGCGACGGAACCTGGACGGCGATTGGTCCTGACGACCTCGTCAAGATGCTGGACGCGACAACTTTCGAGATCACCTCGCCGACGGCTGTATTTCTCACCGACGACTTGTACCAGATCAGCTCGTACTAGACTAGGAGGTATCAATGGCGACAATCAATGGCCTAACCGCCGAACGAATGATCCAGATTGAGAACTCCTCAGTCACGAGTGGTTTGGTAGATGCTCAGGGTCGTCTCATCCTTAAAACTCGAGGCAACGACACCATCGACGCTGGTAACGTTCGTGGTCCTCAGGGTGATTTCGGCCCGACAGGTACCGTGTCGATGTTTGCCGGGGCTACTGCGCCTGCAGGATACCTCATCTGTGATGGTGCGGCGGTCTCTCGAACCACTTATGCTGCTCTGTTTGCTATCATCGGCACGACCTATGGCGTGGGTAACGGAACGTCTACGTTCAATCTTCCCAATCTCAAGGGTCGAGTTCCTGTCGGTCGTGATGCGGTGCAGACGGAGTTCAGCACTATGGGTGAAACCGGCGGCGCAAAGACTCACACTCTGACCGAGTCTGAAATGCCGGTTCACACTCACGCTCAGGATGCGCACAATCATACGCAGAACTCCCACGGACATAGTCAGAGTTCGCATACGCACACTCAGCAGTCACACAACCATACGCAGAGTTCGCACACGCACAGCCAGTATTCGCACAACCACACCCAGAACTCTCATACCCACACCCAGGCACCTCACGGACACACCCTGGCGTACGGAAGCGGTAGTCCGTTTAACGGTGACCGAGTTCCGATTGGCAACTCAACGAATGCTGTCGGTACCGATCCACATCCCATCGGTGCAACGATCGCAGGAAACAACCCAACCACCGCCTCTAATCAGTCTGAGTCAGCAACTAACTACTCTGCTACGGCGGTAAACGGCAGTGAAACTGCGACCAACAACTCTGCTACAGCCAGCAACAACACAACTACGGCGAGTAACAACGCAACGACAGCTGTTAACAAGAACACTGGCGGCGGTGGAGCACACAACAACCTTCAACCGTACCTCGTGATGAACTACATCATCAAGACTTAGGAGTCACAATGGAATTCGAGATCGAGATTACTGCCCGAACCAGTGACGAGGGCGGCATCAAGGGCTCTATCGAACGTCAGCTTGCCGAATTTGGCGGTGAGGCGACTCTTCTCAAGCAGGAGGGTCCGTACCGCGTCGACTCGTCTGGTACCTACTGGTTCGAGGTTCGACAGACCTACACTATTACTCTCTGACATTCAAAATGGGAGGAATCTCTCGTGATTACGTTTGAATCATCTGGTTCCTTCGACCGCACTGAGAAGTTCCTCTCCCGAATGTCCCGAGGTGACATTTTTCAGAGTCTCGAATCGGCCGGTCAAGCCGGTGTGCAAGCTCTCGCCGCGGCTACTCCGGTAGACACAAGCGAGACTGCCAACTCTTGGAGTTACACGGTCAAGAGAACCCGAGGATCATACAGTATCGAATGGACAAACGGACATATTGTCGCGGGTGTCCCTGTGGTGATTCTCCTGCAGTACGGTCACGGCACTGGAACGGGCGGTTACGTTCGTGGTCGGGACTTCATTAACCCGGCCATCAAACCGGTGTTCGACAAGATCGCAAATGATGTGTGGAAGGCGGTGACTTCGGCATGAGCAGCATTGACGAGCGCATCGTCTCAATGAAGTTCAACAACGGGCAGTTCCTTAACGGAATCAAGGGAACGCTTGACGCTCTGAGTGGGCTCAAGAAGGGGCTCAACCTCGACGCGTCGAAGAAGGGTCTGGATGAGCTTGCTCAGACGGGCCGTAACTTCTCCATGCCCGGGCTGCACTCTGCGGTCGAAGGCGTCTCTGGCAAGTTCGTCGCCATGGCGACTATCGGCATCACTGCGCTTACCAACATCACCAACGCGGCGATCAACGCCGGTAAGCAGATCGTCAGTTCTCTCACGGTCGATCCCATTCGAGAGGGTCTGGCGGAGTATGAACTTCAGCTGAACTCCATTCAGACGATCCTTGCCAACACCCAAAGCAAGGGTTCGACGCTTACCGACGTCAACGCAGCTTTGGCTGAGCTGAACACCTACGCCGACAAGACGATCTATAACTTCGCCGAGATGTCTCGAAACATCGGTACGTTCACCGCGGCCGGTGTTGATCTCGAGACTTCAACTCAGGCGATTAAGGGTATCGCCAACCTTGCCGCAGTCTCCGGCTCGAACTCTCAGCAGGCCTCGACGGCGATGTACCAGCTTTCACAGGCTCTGTCCACCGGAACAGTCAAGCTCATGGACTGGAACTCGGTGGTCAACGCTGGTATGGGTGGTCAGGTCTTCCAGGACGCCCTGAAGGAGACGGCTCGTGCCCACGGTGTAGGTGTCGATGCCATCATCGAGAAGCAGGGGTCCTTCCGAGAGTCTCTCTCCGAGGGGTGGCTCACGGCCGAGATCCTGACTGACACCCTGGCTGGCTTCACCGGTGACCTCAACGCCGAACAGCTCAAGGCGATGGGTTACAACGAGGCTCAGATCGAGGGCATCCTCAAGATGGGTCAGACGGCCCAGGATGCAGCCACCAAGGTCAAGACGATGACCCAGCTGCTCGACACCATGAAGGAGGCCGCGGGTTCTGGTTGGGCCCAGACGTGGCAGCTCATATTTGGTGACTTCGAGCAGGCTCGCACCATGTGGACCAACGTCAACAACGTCCTTAGTGGCATGATTGACGCTTCTGCTGATGCTCGTAACGAAGTTGTCGGTGAGTGGAACCGTCTTGGCGGTCGTGACCTCGCTATCGAGACGATCGCACACGCCTTCCGTACTGTTCTGGACGTTATCCGTCCGGTCAAGGAGGCGTTCCGAGAGATATTTCCTCCGGTTACTGGTCAGCAGCTCTATGATCTCACTGTGAAGATCCGAGACTTTGTCACGAGTCTCCAGGTGAGCGAGGGTACCGCTGCCAACATCAAGAGCACGTTCAAGGGTGCTTTCGCAGTTCTCGATATTGGCCGCATGATCATCATGGGCCTCGTCGGGGTTATCATGGATCTCTTTGGTGCAACAACCGAAGGGGCCGGAGGCATCCTCGACTTTACGGGTAATCTCGGTGATTTCCTCGTCCGTGTTCGAGACGCCATCAAGAATGGTGAGGGGCTGACTCAGTTCTTCAGCGGTCTCAGCAAGGTCCTGGTGACACCGATTAAGCTCATCCGTGAATTCATCTCGTGGATCCGCGAGCTATTTTCGGGTGGGGTTAAGTCGGAAGGGGCCGAGGAGGCCTTCGACCGTCTTCGTACCCGCATCAAGCCACTCCTTGGGCTCGGAGAAGCACTTACTGCTATCTGGAAGCGCATGGGAGGGGTGCTCAGGGGAGTTATCGACTTCTTTGCGCCGCTGGCTACCGCTCTATCTGAGTTCTTCTCTGGGATCGGTCAAGCCATATCTGAGTCCGTGTCCAACATGGACTACGCGCAGATCCTTGACAGCATCAGTGTCGGTCTTCTTGGTGGAATCGTCCTGCTTCTCAGGAACTTCCTCAAGGGCGGCATCAATGTTGACATGGGAGGTGGCCTCGTCGACTCTGTTAAGGAGATGTTCGGCGGCGTCACTGAGACTCTTGGTGCGATGCAGGCCCAGCTAAAGGCTGGAACCCTTCTGAAAATTGCCGGTGCAATCGCGGTCCTCGCAGCGTCGGTCACCATTCTGTCTCTCATTGACCCGGCCAAGTTGGCAACCGCTCTCGGTGCAATCACCGTGATGTTCCTTCAGCTGGGTGGCGCAATGGCGCTTCTGGAGAAGATCACAACCGGTCCAGGGTTTGCTAAGCTTCCCTTCATCGCTGCTTCTCTGATCCTGCTGTCCACGGCAGTTCTTATTCTCTCAGCTGCGGTCCGGAGTCTTTCGGGCCTCGAGTGGGAGGAGCTGGCTAAGGGTCTTGCAGGAACTGCAGCACTCCTCATTGCAGTGGCTGGTGCGGTAAAGATCATGTCGGGCGCCTCTGGTGCTCTCGTCCGTGCAAGTGTCGGTCTTATTCTCATCGGTGTGGCTCTCAGGATCCTTATTGGGTCCGTCAAGGAGTTCGCCGACATGGATTGGGCCTACATGGCTAAGGGTATGGCCGGTGTTGCAGCGGCACTCCTTGCGCTTGGTCTCTTTACGAGGCTTATGGCGGTCAACAAGGGTGCTCTTGCTTCGTCGGTCGGTCTTGTTATCCTTGCCGGAGCACTGAAGATCATCGTGAGCGTGATCAAGGACTTCGCTGGTATGAAGTGGGCCGACCTCGGTAAGGGGTTTGCCGCTATGGCTGCTGCACTTCTGCTTATCGCGGGTGCTGTGGCGCTTCTTCCTCGCTCACTACCTGTCACGGCTACTGGTCTCGTCATTCTCGCAGGCGCTCTCGTCATCGTCGCTCAGGCGTTGAAGATGATGAGTGGTATGACCTGGGAGGAGATCGGTAAGGGTATGACGGTTCTGGCTGGGTCGCTTCTGATCCTTGCTGGAGCGCTATATTTGATGTCTGGTGCACTTCCTGGTGCAGCGGCCCTCATTGTGGCGGCGGGTGCTCTCGCAATCCTGACTCCGGTGCTGCTCGCAATGGCGGCTATGAGTTGGGACGAGATTCTCCGCGGTCTTTCCATGCTGGCAGGAACATTCCTCGTCCTTGGTCTGGCTGGTCTGGCCCTTACGCCTGTGGTTCCGACTCTGCTTCTGCTCGGTGCCGCCATCACCCTTATCGGTGTTGGTGTGATCGCAGCAGGACTAGGTGTGCTGGCGCTCTCCGCGGGTCTCACGGCTCTCGGCGCGGCGGCAGCAGTCGGTGCATCAGCTATTGTCGCTGTCGGAGCGGCCATCATCGGTCTTATTCCGGCTGCTATGATCGCTCTCGCAAAGGGTATTGTCGGGATGCTTGGGGTGTTTGTCACAGCGGCACCTCAGTTCCTCATCGCGGCTACGACGTTGTTCAACACGCTTCTCGACGCCGTTAACAATGTCGCACCGAACATCATCTCTACAGTGACGAAGCTTATTCTTATGCTTCTTGCTGCTATCGAGACGATGGTGCCGGAGTTCCTGAGTACTGCGGTTGTGGTTATTTCCTCCTTCCTCGAGGCTATCGCCATCGTGGGACCGCAGATCATCAGTACAATCACCACGCTTATTCTTGAGGCTGTGGACGCGATTGTGCTGCTGGTTCCCAGCTTCGTGACTGCTGGTATGGACATCATCATCGGTGTTCTGGATGGTATTGCACAGAAGGTTGACGACGTCATCACTGCGGCAACGAACATCATCCTCAGCTTCCTCCAGGGAATTCAGGACAACTATCCGCTCATCATCGATGAGGCTGGACAGACCATCGTCACGTTCGTACAGGGTCTGGCAGACGGCATCAACAACAACATGCCCGCGCTTCGTGAGGCGGGTGCGAACCTGGCTATGGCCATTGCTGACGGTCTTACCGGCGGTTTGGCTAGCCGTGTTGGTTCCGCTGCTCGCGCTGCTGCCGACTGGGCCGGTGGTGCTCTTCAGGGTGCTAAGGACGCTCTTGGTATTGCCTCTCCCTCGAAGGAATTCGAGAAGATTGGTAAGTTCGCTAACGAGGGTTATATTAAGGGCTTGAAGGGTAACCAGCACGACGTTGTCCGGGTTTACAACGAGATGTTGGACCAGACAAAGTGGTGGGCACAGAAGACCGCTGAGGACCTTCGAGTTGCGACTGTCCGTCTCAAGCAGTTCCAAGCTGAACAGGCTAAGGCAGCAAAGAAGGACAAGAAGAAGTTCGACAAGGACATCCAGAAGCAGAAGGAGATCATCAAGCAGGCTCAGTCCGAGATCAAGGCCGCCAAGGCATCCTACGAGCTTGTCAAGAGTCACCGCGACGAGGCCGATCAGCTGAAGAAGCTGGCCAGCCAGTACGAGGCGACTACCAACAAGCTCAAGGACGCTCAGGCAGCTCTCGATGAGGCACGACGGATTCGAGACGATTACCGGTCTAGCATCACGGACCAGTACAAAGACCTTCAGGACATCGATCAGGAGACTCAGCTCTCCGATTATCTGGACAACCTCCGGAAGCAGATCGGTGATACCAAGATATTCGCACAGCGGATGGCCAAGCTCCGTGGCATGGGTCTGAACGACATCATGTACAAGGAGCTCATGGGTCGTGGTTTGGATGCTCTGCCCTTCGTGGACCAGATCCTCGAGGGTGGTAAGAGCGCTGTGAAGGAGATCAACGGTCTCTCTTCCAGTCTCCAGGGTACGGCCAACCAGCTTGGTAAGGCTGCGTCTGACTCGCTTTACCAGGCGGGTGTCAACGCAGCTGAGGGTCTCGTGAAGGGTCTCCAGAGCAAGCAGTCTGCGCTCCGCAAGGAGATGGACACGCTCGCTGACGCCATGGTGGATGCGCTCAGGCGTCGTCTCAAGATCAAGTCTCCGTCCAGGGTGTTCGCCGAGATGGGTGGACACGCGGGTAACGGACTCGTGGTCGGTCTCAACAAGACGCATGGCGTTGTCCGTGCTGCTTCTGCTGATGTCGCTGACACAGCGATGGAAGCACTTCGCAAGGGCATGTCCAATGTTGGCCGAGCTATATCTGCCGACATGGACATGACTCCGACGATTCGGCCGGTTCTCGACCTCTCTGAGATCCGGCGCGGCTCGGGACTTATCGACGGGATGCTTACTCCGCCACATATTTCCCCGACCGCTTCATACGGTAAGGCAGCGACAATCGCGATTGACGACCGTGAGCTGCGTCGGGAACTGGAGGAGCTTTCCATGCGAGAGTCTGAGGCTGCTCAGCCCACGATTATGTATGAGCAGAACAACTACTCTCCAAAGCATCTCTCTGCTGCCGAGATTTACCGCCAGACCAGAAACCAGCTGTCCGTCATGAAGGGAGCGCTGCCGAAGTAATGCTTACCATGGTTGAAGTTCGAGCTATGAGCGGGCAGACGCTCCCTCTCCCACTGTTCGACACGAGCACGGGCTATATTATCCGTGACATCGACGGACTAGACCCTGTCAAGGCCACCATCGCCTCCTCAAAGATTGCTCAGGTTGACGGATCAACCTATCATGCGACTCGACGGGAGGAGCGAAACATCGTGATGAAGATCGGTCTCGAGCCGGACTACGTCACCACAAGCGTTTCGGGCCTTCGACAGAACCTGTACAAGTACCTCATGCCAAAGACTCCTGTACTTCTTCGTATGTACACGGACGATGAGGCATTCGCGGATATTGCTGGGCGAGTTGAGTCTTTCGAGACTTCTCTCTTCTCCAGCGATCCGGAGGTATCGATCTCCATCCTCTGCTTCGATCCCGATTTCTACGACGTCGAGCCTACGATGATCTCCTACGCTAGCACCACAGGTGCGACCCGTCGAGAGATCGCATACGAAGGCAGCGTGGAAACCGGTTTTGTGATGACGTTCGGCACTGGTACGGCGACTGATTCACTGATCATCGACAACCTTCTTCCTGAGGGTACACAGCAGAGGATGGAGATCACAGGTATCGGTCTCCTTTCCGGTGACCAAGTTGAGCTGAGTACGGTCGTAGGGGATAAGAGGGTAGAGCGCATCCGTTCGGGTGTTCGTACTTCCCTTCTCTACGCCGTCACTCCAGCATCCACCTGGCCCCAGCTATATCCTGGGACTAACCGAATGATCGTACAGTCTCCGGGAGCCAGGACCTGGAGTATGCTCTACAACAACAAGTACGGAGGGCTTTAATGGAGCTATACACTCTTGACGAGCAGCTCCGTCGTTCCGACGTAGTAGAAGGCTACGAGTCTCTGATCTGGACAGAGCGATATTCAGCTTGGGGTGACTTCGAGCTGGTGTTTCCGTCCACTCGGCAGGCTCGTAGCCTTCTACGCGTCGGTACTCGACTGGCGTTTAGTCGATCTCATCGAGTCATGACCGTTGAGACTCTAGAGAACACCGTTGATGCTGAGGGCGTTCAGCTTCTCAAGGTTACTGGTCGTTCGATGGAGGCAATCCTTGACGATCGTGTCGCTTTTACGTCGCTTTCGCCTTTGGAGCAGCCGGATCCCCAGAACCCCGACAGCGTCATCGCTGTGAAGTGGGAGATGACGGAGCTCCCCGTGGCTATGATCTACAAGCTCTTCGCAAAGGTTTGCGTAGACAAGGTCTTCAGCCCAGGCGACGGAATTCCTTTCTACAAGGATGGTTGGGTATTTTCTCGGGGTTCCATCCCTGCACCGGTCGATCCTGTCACAATCGAGTTCGAACCAGACACTCTGTACAACTCGATCAAGAAGGTTGCCGATATTTACAACCTCGGTTTCCGACTTGTTCGAAACTACGAGAAGTCTGAGGTCTACTTCGAGGTCTACACGGGCGACAATCGTATGGCGAACCAGACGACTCATCCCGCGGTTATTTTCAGCCCTGAGTTGGACAACCTCTCCAACACCACGGAACTAACGTCCGAAGCTCAGCTGAAGAACATCGCTTATGTCTTCGGTAAGAAGCAGAGCACGATCGTTTACGCGCCCGGTGCAGACCCTTCTTCGGAAGGCTTCGAACGTCGGGTGCTCTTCGTGAGGGCTGACAACATCGACCTCGAGCCTGGGGACGCTCTTATTGCTGCTCTCAATCAGAGAGGGCTTGAGGAGCTCGCCAAGCACCGGACAATCTACACGTTCGACGGAGAGATCCAGCAGAATGGTCCGTACGTCTATGGACGGGACTACAATCTTGGAGATCTTGTCGAACAGAGGAATGCGGATGGCTTCGTCAACGAGATGAGGGTCACGGAGCAGATATTTGTCTCGGACGCCGAAGGCGAACGTGCATATCCGACGCTTTCTCTCAACATCACAGCCAACCCCGGTACATGGCGCTCTTGGAACGGCACCCAGAAGTGGGCTGAAGTTCCTGCGGATATTTACTGGGCCAACGCATAAAGGAGGCACTCATGGCCGTCGGCGATGAGGCATCAGCCGCGGGATATCCTCTTGTCCCCGACACAGGTGAAGAGGGACGCGTCCGCTGGGGTGCTCGAGAGATCAACCGTACTCGGGACCTTGTGGCGCAGGTCAAGAACATGATTTCGAGTGTCTGGCCAATCGATAAGGGCGGTACGGGCGCAACCACGAAGTCCGAAGCTCGTACAAACCTCGGAATCACGTCTGGAACCTCTTCCCCTTCTGGAGGGTCCAACGGAGACATCTATTTCCAGATCATCTTGTGAGGTAAACCATGGCGATGGTTAGGCAGTCCACGACTCTTAGCGGTGGTGGTCGACTAGAGATCATCATCGAGAGCGGGTCGCAGAGTACTTCCGGCAACTGGACGCAAGTTCGTGTCCGCGGCATCATGTACAACACCTCCGGACGGTCGTATGACTTCACGGCGGATGGAGTGCCACGTAGCGTTACCGGAACTAACTCGTGGTCTGGCTCATTCAACTTCGACCTGGCCAGCAACGCCTCACAGACGTTCATCGATGTCGTATTTACTGTCGGTCACAACTCTGATGGCAACAAGACAGTAAACTACACGGTTCATCTTGGACCAACCGTCACCGGGACCTTCGGTAACGGCGGCAGCGTCGGCGCCTCTCTCGCCCTTCCGAAGATCGGTGGTGGGGGTGGTAGTCCGACGCTGCCTGGTCCTCCTGGATGGCCTGCACTTTCTCACACACCCGTTGGTAAGGTCACGGTGGTGTTCTCCGGCTCGTCTACGAACGGTGGAGGAGCTATCCGTGAGTACCAGGTTCAGTGGTCTGAGTACGGAGACTTCCGCGTAGAGGCAGGACAGTCTCGAGGATCTCTTACACAGACTCGAACATTCACACTTCCGATTGGCAAGCGCTACTACTTCCGTGTTCGTGCGTTTAACGGAGGATGGGGGCCTTGGTCGGATGTTCGTTCGATCGATGTTCCTGACAAACCGGATAGGGTGTCGATTCCTACTACGGAATTTGAGGCACCAGATCAGGTGACCTTGTCGTGGAGTGCGCCAGACAATGGCGGCATGTCGATCACCGGATACGATATTCAGTACGCCGACAACCCCAGCTTCTCCAGCGCGAAGCTCGTCTCCACGACATCTCGCTCTAGGGTCTTCACTGGACTTGAGGCCGGAGCAACCATATATTTCCGCGTACGTGCTAAGAACCCTCAGGGTGCAGGTGCGTGGTCATCCGCGTCATCCGAACAGATTGTCAGCGGACCCAAGGTTCGCTACAACAGCGTATGGCGTCAGACAATTGCATATGTAAGGTACAACGGAGTGTGGCGCCAAGCAATTCCATGGGTCAAGCACAACGGTGTTTGGAAGATGGGGGGAGGCTGAGCAGGCCATGCCGAACAGCTATAAGAGGAGTCTCTATGATCTCCAGAACAATTGAGCGATACGGCAGACGTCGAAGTATCCTCATGCTTACGGGCGTAGTGTGGATATTTTACGGTGTGGCGGTGATCGTGGGACCAAGGAACAACCCGGTCTCAGGTCTCCCGCACACCTATATTCCAGAGGAGATCAGATTCTTCCTTTGGTTTGTCTCGGGAATTATCGCCATCACAGCCGCCTTCTGGCAAAGCAAGCATGGGCGAGCTGAAGCTTTAGGGTTTGCTGTGTTGTATGTCATGCCCGCTGAGAGGACCCTCTCTTACCTCATATCCTGGATCAGTGCACATCCAAGCGTTCCAGGAGAAGGTCTTCCGTGGGGCTGGCTGTATGCCTTGCAGTACCTTAGCTTCGTAGGCATCATCTATATCTGCGCAGGGTGGCCAGACCCTAGGCGGGAGACGCTATGAGTACGATGCAAGTGATCACATCGGTTCTCAGCGGTTTGGCGGTTCTTCTGGGCGCGATCGCGACATACAAGTCGTCCCGCAGCCAGCAGCAGAAGAATGAGAATGATCGGTTCGAGAACTACACCACTCGTATCGAGAAGCGCCTCAAAGAGGTCGAGGACAAGCTCGATGCTGCTGAGAAGCAGATCAGTGAACTGAGGCTTCTACGGGGAAAAGACGCTCGATGGAAGAGGATTGCGGCTCGACACATCGAGGAACTTCATGAGTATATTCAGAAGCACCTCGGGGCCGACCGCAACGACCTTCCTGTCCTGCCCGAGGAACTCAAGCACAACTTTGACACCTGACAAGGAGACCTGAAATGCCCCTTCGACGCAATCGTGAGGCACTCCGTTCGGAGCCGCTTCTCAGCAACTCTACGTACGACGTGCTCAAGTGGGTCGCTACGATCCTGCTTCCGGCCGTTGGTGCTCTGTATTTCGGTATCGCGCAGATCTGGGGACTTCCTGCTGCGGAGGAGGTCGTGGGTACGATCGTGACCCTCGAGATCTTCCTGGGTTCGATTCTGGGTATCAGCACGAAGCAGTACAACAACAGCGAGGCTAAGTACGACGGCGCGCTGGTGGTCGACACGACCAATCCGGAGAAGGATGTTCTCACCGTCGAGGTGGACAAGCATCCTATGGATCTGGTCGAGAAGCAGGATCTCACGCTCAAGGTCGTGAAGCCCTAGGTGACGGCTTCGCAGTAAAAACACGGCCTATAGTGAGAACCTCTTGAAAGGAGACCGCATGTTATTCCGTCGGACACCAGAAGAGAAGACCGGAATCGAAGAGACGATCGACTACACGCAGCAGCGTATGCTGGCGATGGACCCCGATTCCGACGAGTTTGCTAAGACACTCGACCAGCTCGACAAGCTTTACAAGATCAAGTCCAACGAAAAGAAGGACACTGATCACGTGAGCAAGGACGTGCTGATCACTGTTGCAGCGAACCTCGTCGGCATCGTGGCCATCCTCAGCTACGAGCACGTGCATCCGATCACCTCCAAGGCCCTGGGCTTCGTTCTGAAGACGAAGGTCTGACCTGCTTCACTAGCAAGACAATCGAAGACCAGAGGGCGTGTAAGCCATATTTACCAACAGCTTACACGCCCTCTGAGTTTTCGCAGGAGTTACAAGTCCTTTAATGAGAGGGAACCTTAGGTTCTATCCCGTTGGGGATTCGCAAGCTCTCTTATTTTTGACGCGATGCAAACATGGCATCTCAATTTTTGCCCGGGGGAGTTTTCTGGGGAAAGTCGCTGGAATTACACGGCCTATAATGAGACCCCTATGAAAGGAACCATCATGAACACCATCGCCCGTACGCGTCGTTTCGTGAAGAAGCACAAGACCGTTATCGTCTTCGGTGCTGGTGCCCTCGTCGGAGCCGCGGTCGTCATCCACGCAAATCGAAGCGAGGAGGACAGCCTCGGGCTCCCCGACGGCGCCATCAACCGAATGCGAGAGACTGGAGAAGCTCTTTTTTACAGAACCGACGCCGGTGACCTGCTCCTCATGCCAGTCCCCCAGAAGTAACCTCAAGAGTAGGAGGCCCTAACACGGCCTTCTATTTTTCGCTGGGATTACACGGCCTATAATGAGACCCATCAACGAAAGGATCGCCATGAACATCAACTGGAAGATCGTAGCCGGAGTTTTCGCAGCCATCGCCGTTTACGACGAGGTAGTTCTGTACGCAACCCAGAAGACGCTCAAGCGTCAGACCATGCGAGTGAACTACCTCGCCAAGAAGCTCGATGAGGCGAATGTTCCGATGGACGACTTCGACCACATTGTTCTGAAGACCATCAAGAAGATGTGACCCGAGAGAGGGGCCCTAACACGGCCTCTCTTTCTTTTTCTCGCAAGCATTACAAGGCCTATAATGAGACCCCATCACTCTAGAAGGAGACTGAAATGCTCGAGAAGATCAACTCTGCCAAGAACTTCGTCAAGCGCAACCAGACCAAGATCCTCGTGAGCGCCCTGACCATCACCACCACGTCAGCCGCCCTCATGAAGATCGGTCTGAAGCAGCACGACGAGTTCCTGAAGGAGCACGACCTGTACGAGGCTTTCTACCAGCCCGAAGACTGAACCCTCACAACTAAGAGACCCTAACACGGTCTTTTAGTTTTCCTCGCAGAGATTACATGGTGTCTAATGAGAAGAAGGACGATACATCCCACTAAGGATTGAGTCCGTGGTATAGCAGACCACATCTTCTCTTTCTTTTTTTCGAAAGGAACCTCGTGAGCGACTACATCCTCCCCCAGACCCTCATGATCGAGATTCTCGAGAACTCGTGCAGCAACCCGCATTACCCTGAGGGGTTCGACTACCTCAAGGCCGAGAAGAAGATGCACGAGTGGAACCGGAACCGACCTGCGGACGTCCCCAACAAGACATATCCTGCTCCGCCGGGAGGATGGCACCGCTACGAGATCGAGCTCCACTGCGCGGTCTTCACCGTCATTGCACGCAAGAAGCGCAACACCCGCACGAAGAAGTACAGCTGGCAGATCAAGAGCGTTGAGATTCAGCGCTGACCCATATTCTAGGTTTCTTGAAAGGAGACCACCCCATGTCTGAGAACCGTGTCATGCTCCAGGTGTTCGTCGACCTCGACGCCGTCCCGGGAGAATTCCACACCCGAGAGCAGGCTTGCTCGGCCCTCGAGCGTCTTCTCAAGATGGCCATCCCTCACTACAACCCGGTTGTTCTCAACTCGGCCGGGCGTGAGGAAGCTCTTCAGGCTCTTGAGGAACTCGAGGAGTACGGCGTCGCCTTCGCCAACGAAGGATCTGGTCCGGGCGTCGATCGAACTCTACAGGACGTCTACAACAACGTCGCTGTCGTCAAGACCGCAATCGTCAACCCGTAACACCTGCCATATTTCACGGTTTCTTGAAAGGAGACCATCATGGAACGCATCGACCTGCTTCACGTCCGCACCCTCGCTCTCGCCATGTCCGTCGTCATCGCTCTGATGATCATCGCGGGCTGCTCCTCACCGTCTGCTGAGTCCGCCGACGTCACCGCTGACGCTCCGGCTACGGACGGCCTGTACACCTCCATCGAGAACGGCAACGGTATCTACCTCGAAGCCCTTGTCGAGGACGGTCAGATCGAGATCGACTGGTACCTCGAGGGTGACGACAGCGCCCTGTACTGGAAGGGCACGTTCGAGGCCACCAGCGACAAGATCATCTCCGAGGGTGACACCTCGGCCATGGACGCCTCCATCATGGGGTCCGGCAGCGACACCAAGGAGTTCTGGTTCGAGGGCGACGAGCTCTGCTTCGAGCTGACCGCTCTCGGCCACACCCAGACCATCCGTATGGAGCGCTAGCCATGCCCGCATATTCTCGGACCGAGCTGGTCCAACTCCTCGAAATGGCAAAGAGTCTCGGCTTCTGGGACGACGCCGCTCACTGGCAGTCGGAATTGGACAAGTACGACTCGCGGTGAAAACATGTCCTATAGTGAGAAGGAAAGACTATCCACGCGATAGACACTCCTTCTCATATTTCTCTTGAAAGGAGACCGCATTGAACACCCTCGAGGCCGCTGGGCCTTACACCCTTCACATCGCGCTGGTCCTCTGGATCGTTGCTGGTGTGGTTCTGTACCGCGAGCGTCGGAAGAAGAAGTGAGCATGAACATCCAGATCGGTAAGACCCTCAAGGCAGCGCAGCACATGCTGTCTGAGAACTCTCCCGCGATCCTGACGGGTCTCGGCGTGGCTGGAACCATCAGCACGGCAGTCCTCGCTGCTCAGGGGGCGATGAAGGCTCGTCATATTTTGGACGCGCAGACGCCTCCGGAGTGGACTCATGAGGAGAAGAAGCTCGACTGGCGTGCAGGCTTCAAGCTCACCTGGAAGTGCTATATTCCGGCTGCAACCACCGGAGCGACTACCGTGGCTTCCATTCTCGGCGCCAACCACATCAGCTCCAAGCGTATGGCCGCTGTCGTCAGCGCATATTCCATCAGCGAGACCATGTTCAAGGAGTACAAGGACAAGGTCATCGAGACGCTGGGTGAGAAGAAGGAGCTGGCAGTCCGCGACGAGATCGCTCAGGATCGTGTGAACGCCAACCCGCCGAGCGGGGCTGAGGTCGTCATCACGTCTGGTGGCGAGGTGATGTGCTACGAGACGTTCACCGCTCGATATTTCAAGAGCGACATGGAGACCATCCGGAAGGCTCAGAACGACATCAACGCACAGCTCATCAACGAGGGCTACGCGTCGCTCAACGACTTCTTCGGACTCATCGGCCTGCCTCACAGTGGTGTGGGAGAGGAGGTTGGCTGGACGGTAGACGAGATGCTGGATATTCACTTCTCGACGGTTCTCTCGGATGACAACAAGCCCTGCATTTCTGTGGGCTACAAGACTCTTCCGGTGCGGAACTACTACCGTTTTAATTAGCCACGACCTACTCGGACTTCGCTGCATGCGTGAATAGGGAGTTCTCGTGACTACAGCGTCCACAAGCAAGAACCACCCCTACGGCACTAGTCCTGGCATATCTGGGCAGTGCCTTCGCAAGGCCGACTGCGACGGGTGTCATTATCCGGCTTGCACTTGTGAGTGTCACGACTGATCTCGCAAGAAAAACAAGCCCTATAATGACACCCGTCAACACCCTGAAAGGAACCACCGTGAACGAGAACGAGACCCTCGAGACCGAGACCGACCTCTCCGTGGAGACGACGAGCACCCCCCTGACCCGCAAGGCACTCATCCTGGCAGGCTCGGTCGCTGGCATCATCATCGCCGGCGGCTTCGCCTTCCTGAAGAACCGCAATGCGGACGCAGAGCAGGAGCTCGCCGACTTCGAGGAGGAGTTGATCCGGACCGAACTCGGAACCGACAACGACACCTCTGAGTAAGACGTCGTGAAGAAGGAGAGTACCTGTAGACATCTACAAGTGCTCTCTTTCTTTGCCATATTCTGGAGGCTACCTTGCCTAGCGTCACTCTTTTGGGTCTGAAGGACCAAACCGAGCGTATGATCATCAACGATCTCGCGTTCCAAGACCCAATGCTGATGTTCTGCGAGCTTGATATTTCCGTCATTCTGTATGAGCGCCGTACGAATGAGTGGGTAGCCTTCGTAGACGTCGACGGACCAGGGGTCGACAAAAGCTTCTTCGAGGTTGTCTATATTCTCGACGAAGATGGCGCACAAGTGGCCTCCTACAGGCCCATGGAACACAACCCATACACAACCGAAGGACATGACAATGCTGCGTAAGCCCATCACTTACACCACCTTCGACGGAGAGACCGTCACGGAGGACTTCTACTTCAACCTGACCAAGGCGGAGCTCATCGAGCTCGAGCTGAGCACCCCCGGTGGTTTCACCGAGCATCTCACGCAGATCGCGCAGTCGAACGACGGCAAGGCGATCATCGAGAAGTTCAAGGAGATCATCAAGATGGCCTACGGTGTCCGCTCGGAGGACGGCAAGCGTTTCATCAAGAAGCCGGAGCTCTTCGAGGAGTTCACCCAGACGGAGGCATATTCTGTCCTCTTCATGGAGCTCGCCACCGAGGCCAACAAGTCCGCGGAGTTCATCAACGGCCTCGTGCCGCAGGACCTCGCTCGTCAGGCCCATGAGGTTACGCAGAACGCTTCTGTGCAGGCTCCCACCACGCAGACCCCGGAGGCCGCTGTGCAGAACCCCGCTCGTCGCATGCCCCAGGATCGTCTGCCCAAGCAGCGCAAGGACCAGTACCGCACGGAGCAGCTTCCCCAGCCGGAGGTCACCGAGGGTTCGAACTCGTCTACGGACGAGACCGCTCTCCCCGCGGAGCCGGTGACGCAGGAGGCTGCTGAGCCGAAGACGCACTACACCCTTGAGGAGCTCGCTGCTCTGCCGGGTGACCAGCTGCGTCGTCTGCAGGAGCAGGGTCTCGACAGCGATCCGGACGGTGGTTTCACGGTGCGTCCGCCGCACGAGTCGGGTCAGGGCTTCAGCCAGGCCTGATCTCATGGGGGATATTCCCGTGGCTTCTCCGGTACAGGAGCCCCCGTAAGCCGGAGGGATGTCTTAAACGACCGCCATTGACAGGCGCCCCACTGTCCTCGCAGTAAAAACATGCCCTATAATGACAACCAGTCAACACCCCTGAAAGGAAGACCACCATGAACAACGCCCTGAACATCGCAAAGGCCGCTGTCTCGATCGTGACCTCCACGGGAGTTGGCGTCATCGTCGGCAATGCCATCAAGGCGAGCACCCCGGACAACCTGACCAAGTTTCAGAAGGTCAGCACCACCGTGGGAAGCATCGTCCTGACGAGCATGGTCGCCGGTGCCGCGTCCAACTACGCCGGAGAGCAGATCGAGCAGACGGTCACGCAGCTCAAGACGCTGAAGACGGCACTCCCCAAGAACGACTGATTCACCCACCACTATGGGGCCCTAACACGGCCTCATAGTTTTTCTCTCTTTGAAGGAGTTTGACCATGCCTGAGCAGGACCACATGAAGGTCGCTAAGCCGACTTCGAGCTATCCCTCGAACAGCAACAAGAAGAAGGCCGAGGTTCGCAAGAAGGAGATCACTCGAGTCACTACGAACGAGGTCGTCCAGCGTAAGAAGCCTCTCGGCCGCAAGGTCATCGAGTCGTTCACGGGAGACGACATCCACAGCGTGGGTGGCTATATTCTCATGGACGTTCTTCTTCCTGCTGCGAAGACCGCAATCTCGGACGCTGTGGGTCAGGGTATCGAGCGGCTTCTCTTCGGTGATTCTCGTCCGCGCTCCAGCAGCACTCGCATCGGTGGCGGTGGCTACACCAGCTACAACCGCATGCACAGCAGCAGTACCCGTCGTGACGAGCCGCGCACCATCAGCCGTCAGGCACGAGCGACTCACGACTTCGGTGAGGTCATCCTGCAGACCCGAGGTGAGGCTGAGGACGTTCTGGACCAGCTCACTGCGCTGATCGAACAGTACGACATCGCTACGGTCTCCGACCTCTACCAGCTCGTGGGCATCACCGGCAACTTCACGGACGACCAGTGGGGTTGGGCAGACCTTCGTGGGGCTCGAGTGGTCCGTGTGCGCGAGGGATATCTGATCGAGGTTCCCCGACCGACTCCGATCGACTGATCGCCATGCAGCATCGATGGAAGTTCCCCATGGTGCTGGGTGCTGTCTGGAACGAGTGCACCTGCGGCTATATTGCCGACAGTACTCAGCAGATCGAATCACACGAACGAATCGTCAAGCGTCAGCGACGTCGTTCCAAGAAGCGTCGTAAGACACATCGGGGTGGAATGGGCTATGCAGCTCGATGACGCACCACCGCTGCGCATATTTCCTTGTGCAGCTCGTCCAGGGTCTGGGCTCGTCCACTTAGACACTACATGTGAGTGCTTCTTCGGCGGGTCCAGTCCTGTACGTTTGACTTACCGCAACCAGAAGGAAGAGTCATGGATATTCGAGAACGGATTAGCAAGCTCAGTAGTGGCGAGAAGCTAGGACTCGGACTCCTGGCTCTCTTTTTCGGCGGCAAGGCAGTCGAGGGTCTCGGCAAGGTCCTGCTGTTCGTTGTGTGGCTCGGCGCCATATTCGCATTCATCGCGTTCTGCCTTTTCATGGCGTGGGTGACTGGAGGAGCGTGACGTGAGCATCGAGCAGATGAGGCAAGCACTTCTGAAGGCATATCCTGGGCAGAAGTGGGCAGACAAGGTCAAGAAGATGCCAGACGCCCAGGTATTCACTGTGTACACCCGGCTCATGAACGCCGGAAAGCTCTGAGGAGAGATATTCCCATGAACATCGGTAACATCACCAACGCTGTCACGCGGTTCGGCCACCGTGGCGTTCTCGTGACGAAGAAGTACAGCCCGCAGATCCTGACTGGTGTCGGCATCGTCTCGGGCATCGCGTCCACCGTTCTCGCCAGCAAGGCAACGCTGCAGCTCGAGGACAAGATCGACGACATGCGTAAGCACGTTGAGAACGCGAACAACCTTCTAGACCGTAAGTCCATCACCGAGCAGGAGCACCGCAAGGAGGTCGCCTACATCTACCTTCGGTCTTCTCTCGCGATCGGCAAGCTCTACGCACCGGCTGCCTCGGTCGGTGTCGCTGGCATCGCCTGCGTTATTTCTGCACAGGGCATCATGCAGCGACGCAACGCGGCTCTCACGGCCGCCTACGTGGCTCTCGAGAAGGGCTTCAACGAGTACCGCAAGCGGGTTGAGACGGCTCTGGGTGAGGACGAGGAGCTCAAGCTTCGTTACGGGATCACCGAGGAGGAGATCCACGACACGGAGAAGGGCGAGGTTCGCACGGTTCAGAAGGCCGACCCGAACGCCGTCAGCATCTACGCGAAGTTCTTCGACGAGGGCAACCCGAACTGGACCAAGACGCCCGAGTACAACATGCTTTTCATCAAGTCGCAGCAGAACTACGCGAACGACCTTCTGCACTCTCGTGGTCACGTCTTCCTCAACGACGTCTACGACATGCTCGGCATCGAGCGTACTCGAGCTGGTGCGGTCGTCGGCTGGGTCCTGAGCAAGGACGGCGACAACTACATCGACTTCGGGCTGTACCGAGGCGACAGCGAGCGTGTCCGTGAGTTCGTGAACGGCTACGAGCGCTCCATCCTGCTGGATTTCAACGTTGACGGTGTCGTTCTCGACAAGATCGCTGAGTAAGGAGCTCAACATGGCTACGCCGAATGATATTCCGAAGGCTCGACGACGGGCTGAGGCTCGCGCGGATGCACAGAAGATCGAGAACGCTAGAGCCTCGGTTAAGGACGTGAAGAAGCCCTTCGTCCGGAAGCCATATCTCACTCAGCGGCCGTTGAAGAACGACCCGCGACTGATGAACCTGAAGAAGGGACTACAGGGATGAACGATATTTCCAGAGCGCTCACACGAAACGACGTGCGGATCGCCGCGGCTACTGGTCTGGTGGTTGGTGGTGTCTCGGGATATTTTGTGACCCGGGCCGTCATCACCAAGAAGATCCAGGAGATCGCCGATCGAGAGATCGAGTCGGTCAAGGAGCACTACGACCGCAAGGCCAAGCTCAACAAGGTGGGTAAGTACGCGGATATTTCCAACCTTGTGGATGACGAGGAGCTTGACGAGTCTGAAGAGGACGTCGTCGAGTCTGTCACTGAGCAGAAGGCCGACGGTGATCACGTCGCTTACGACAAGATCATCAAGGAGACTGGTTACAATGGTGATGACGAGGACGTCGCTCAGGCTATCACCAAGGTCACGGAGCGGAAGGAGCCTATCGTGAAGAATGTCTTCAAGGATCCTCAGCCGTCCATCGGTCAGCGCGACCCCGAGGTGCCATATTTGATCTCCACCGAGGAGTTCATGGCCAATGACGAGTTCGCCTTCGACCAGATCACTCTCACCTACTTCGAGGGTGATGATACGCTGACCGACGAGCGCGAGGACATCGTCTCGGACGTGGTGCGTACCGTCGGTCGTGACAACCTTCTCCGCTTCGGCGAGAACTCGCAGGACCCGAACGTCGTCTACGTGCGCAACGAGCGACTGCGGTCCGACTTCGAGATCGTTCGAGACCCGGGTAAGTACTCGGTGAACGTTCTTGGGATGCATGACGATGCCGAGCGGAACGGTTGACGACCGGTACTTCGAGTGGCTTTACAGCCAAATCGGAGCAGTGCGGAACAGGAACCCTCAGCGTTCATACTGGAACCTAACTAGACAGCTCTTCACAAAGGAGTTTGTCTGGTTCGTCCCTAACGATGACAATCGCATCGAAGACGGCAGAGCTCTTCGAGCACAGTTCTTGGATGATGAGGGAACCGACGAGGTCGACCATGACTGGTTGGATCTCGGATGTTCGATGCTGGAGATGTTGATTGCCCTCAGTCGACGGGCGTCTTATGAGTCAGACAAGACGCCCGTCGATTGGTTCGGCATATTCTTGAACAACCTCGAGCTTGATCAGTACAACGACGCGAACTACCGCGATGAAGACTATGACGTGATCGATGAGATCCTCGACACGGTTATTTATCGCAACTATCTCGCAGATGGTCAAGGAGGCTTGTTCCCGCTCCAGCACCCTGACAGAGACCAACGCAAGGTCGAGATCTGGTATCAGATGTCGGCATATTTGCTGGAGGTCTCTCCTATGTAACCAAGGAGATACTTATGGACAACATCATTAGCGAGACCACTGACACCGGCGGAAAGGTCGTCGTGCCGATTCAGGCGGTTATCGACGGAAACACTGAGCTCGGAGATGTGATTCGACAGTACATTAAGGACGCCGGTGAGAAGGTCGGTAAGAGTAAGGTGCGGCTTTCTCAGATGTATGACGCAGATGAGGAAGCTTACATCGTCGAGTGGACCTGGGCCTAGCACGATGGTCGTCGATATTCTCGGGAGGGAGGTTACATGGATTTCTTTCGAATCAAGGAGCGGCAAGGCAAGGGCGGAGTTGTAGAGGTCTATCCCGACTTCCGAGTTACTCGCTCGAAGGACCTGATGGTCCGCGGGCGTTCGTTCTACGCGATCTGGGACGAAGAGGCAGGGCTTTGGTCTACGGACGAGTACGACGTTCAGCGTCTTGTAGATGACAAGCTCGACGAGTACGCGAAGAAGATCGAGGAGCGTGGCGAACCCTGCGTCGTCAAGTACCTCAGCGACTTCAGTAGCAACAGCTGGCTCCAGTTCAGAAACTATGTCGGCCACCTCTCGGACTCTAGCAAGCAGCTCGATGAGAACCTCACATTCGCCAACACAGAGGTGAAGAAGGAGGACTATGTATCCCGAAGGCTGCCGTATCCACTACAGCGGGGCGATTACTCCGCATGGGACGAGCTTCTCTCTGTTCTGTACGACCCATCAGAACGCGCTAAGCTTGAATGGGCCATCGGGGCCATTGTCTCAGGAGATGCCAAGTCTATCCAGAAGTTTTTGGTCCTGTATGGTTCGGCTGGAACAGGCAAGTCAACGGTTCTCAACATCATTCAGAAGCTCTTCGAGGGATATTACACAACCTTCGAAGCCAAGGCTCTGACTGGTAGCTCCAATGCCTTCAGCACCGAGGTGTTCAAGTCCAACCCTCTGGTAGCAATCCAGCATGACGGTGACCTGAGTAAGATCGAGGACAACACCAAGCTCAACTCGATTATTTCTCACGAGGAGATGACTCTGAATGAGAAGTACAAGCCGAGCTACCAGTCGAGGATCAACGCGTTTCTCTTCATGGGGACGAACAAGCCGGTTAAGATCACCGACGCTAAGTCTGGAATCATCCGGCGACTCATCGACGTTCGACCTACTGGCGAGAAGCTGGCTCCTAAGCACTATCAGGCGCTCATGTCGCAGATCGATTTTCAGCTTGGGGCGATCGCTCATCACTGCCTGGACGTTTACCGTGAGATGGGTAAGGACTACTACAACGGTTACCGTCCTACGGAGATGATGCTGCAGACGGACGTGTTCTTCAACTATATTGAGGCGCACTACGACGTCTTCAAGCAACAGAACGGCACCACGGTCAAGCAGGCTTACGAGCTCTACAAGAAGTTCTGCGAGGACACCCTTGTCGAGTACAAGCTTCCTCAGTACAGGTTCCGTGAGGAGCTGAAGAACTACTTCGAGAAGTTTGACGAGCGTGCAGAGGTAGATGGTATCCGAGTTCGGAGTTGGTATTCCGGATTCAAGGCCGAACACTTCAAGACTCAGGTCGTAAAGGAGGAGCACGTGTTCTCGCTTGTCATGGACGAGAGCGTCTCTCTCCTCGACTCGATGCTGGCCGACTACCCGGCTCAGTACGCTAAGGCCGACGGTACCCCTCGGAAGTACTGGAGCGATGCTCCCAAGACGAGGCTCGACAAGCGCTCTGGCAAGATGGTGGAGTTCACTCCGAAGCCGGAACAGGTAGTCGACACGGTTCTGAAGGATCTTGACACCAGCAAGGAGCACTATGTCAAGGTTCCGCTGAACCATATTGTGATCGACTTCGATCTTACCGACGAGAACGGAGAGAAGGATGTCGAGCGAAACCTCGAAGCCGCCAGCCAGTGGCCTCCCACCTACGCCGAGTTCAGCAAGGGCGGAGCAGGAATCCATCTCCACTATATCTACGATGGAGATGTTACAGAA
>JACYYK010001824.1_pt1 | contig 49898 bp, 45 predicted proteins | sample 8236871 | NCBI WGS metagenome assembly JACYYK01 (sample SAMN14103087, study PRJNA606662) | landfill metagenome | isolation source: landfill solid waste inoculated with endophyte fungus Paravalsa indica | place: India:New Delhi, Okhla landfill site | collected 2017-11-05 | reverse complement strand
TTCATAAATCCTTCTGATACCATATGATCCAACCATTTTGCCAATGGTTGGTAATATTGTTGGATATTTAACATACCAATTGGTTTTTGATGGAGACCAATTTGAGCCCATGTAAAAATTTCAAATAATTCCTCTAAGGTTCCAGGACCACCAGGTAACGCAATGAATCCATCTGCTAATTCTGCCATTTTTGCCTTTCGCTCATGCATGGACTCAACAGTAATTAGCTCTGTTAAATTCTGATGAGCTACCTCCTGTTCAACAAAAAAATTAGGGATCACACCAATCACTTTACCGCCAGTATCTAGGACTGCATCGGCAACAGACCCCATTAATCCTGTACTTGAGCCTCCATAAACTAAAGTAATATTTCGTTTTGCCAATTCCTTTCCAAGCTCACGTGCCCCCTCTTCATAAGCTAAAGACTTACCTTTTCTCGAGCCACAATAAACCGCAATATGCTTCATCCTACCATCACTTCCTTTACTAGCTATAATCCTATTTAAAAAGCACAAATGTTTAGTAAACATTTGTGCTTTTTTAGTATATGTCAGGCTATTAATTTTATAAAAATAATCCAGCAATTGTTGCAGATAGAATGGAACCTAACGTTGCTCCGATCAATAGTTTGAAACCAAATTTCGATACGGCTGCTCCTTTTTCACTATCAATTCCTTGTACGGTACCGGCAATAATACCAATAGAAGAGAAGTTAGCAAAACTTGTAAGGAAGACAGTAACAATTCCTACAGTTTTTTCAGAGAACGTATCTACTAATGGCTGTAGCTGAAGCATTGCAACAAATTCGTTTGTAATAATTTTTGTTCCCATAATACTTCCTGCTTCGATTACTTCATTTGGAGAGATCCCCATTAATATGCCGATTGGAGCTAAGATATAACCTAATATTTGCTCTAAAGTAATGTCATTAAAAATAAATTGAATTACCCAGTTCACCGCTTCTAGTGATGCAATAAAAGCTATCAGCATTGCAGCTACGATTAAGGCTATTTTCCCACCATCTAATGCACCATTTCCCATTGCTTCAAAAAGGCTTTTTGATTCTGAAACATTCTTTACATCGATCTCATCATCATGATCCCCTACCTTAACAGGTGCAATAATGGATGCAATGATAAGAGCGCTAAACATGTTTAAGGGAATGGCAACAAGAACATATTCAGCTGGAAGCATTTGCATATAGGATCCTATGATCGATGCAGAAACAGATCCCATTGCCGATGCACTTACAATATATAGGCGATTATTATTCAATTTTGAAAATTGAGATTTTACCGCAAGCAATGCTTCTGATTGACCAAAAAACATACTATTTACCGCATTGAATGATTCCACCTTTGGAAGCCCAGTAACTTTGGAAATGAGTCCCCCAAAATATTTAATAATAATTGGCAAAATTCGTAGGTAAGTAAGCACAGATAACAATGTGGCAAAGAAAATAATAATTAATAGAACATTAAAGAAGAAAACCCCTTCTCCCTCAATTCCTCCAACAACAAAATTAACCCCTTCTGTTCCAAATTCAATCAACTTGTTGAATACACTGGAAATCCAGTTAATAATAGCTGCACCAATGGATGTCATAAACATAAACCATGTAGTAACTAGCTGTGCGATTAACATAATGACAATTGCACGATAATTAATGTTTTTCCTGTCATTACTCATTGCATAAGCAATCGCTAACACTAAAATAATAGCAATAATACCTAATAAAATTCCCAATTATAGCTCCTCCTTTTCTCTTTCTTCTAATCTTTCCCTTTATATTGTATGGATAACCATATCACAAGAAAAATGGACTTAAATCTGATCATTTTCATACTTAGAAGGTAAAGTCGACTTTTTCTAAAAAAGGTACACTTTAATTTATACTATATTAAAGTGTGCCATTGCAATGATTTTTATGATATTTGTTGAACAAGAGAGAAAAATGTTACACTCTCTTACATTTCGAATTATTTTCGCAATATTTGGGCAATTTTGATAATAAAATATATAAAAAAAAGCTACCCTATAGGATAGCTTTTTCTTCATGGAAAAAGTGTTTCATTGCATAGAATACATCTTCTTTATTTCGTAAAATAAATTGCTTAAAACGAGGATGATCAATGTCTTTAAAAGCCTGAGTTAATGTCGAATAACGGTTGTATTGATTGACCTCTCCATATCCAAATAAACTTGCATGCTCCAATAATTTTGAGACAGCCTCAAGGGATCTTCGGTTATCAGAGGTTAAATTGTCTCCATCCGATATATGAAATGGATAGATATTATATCTGCTTGGAGGATATTTTTCTTCAATTAATTCTAGTGCTTTTCGATAGGCTGAAGAACAAATTGTTCCCCCACTCTCGCCTTTCGTAAAAAAGGATTCTTCATCCACTACTTTTGCTTCCGTATGATGGGCAATAAATTCGACTTCTACTGATTCATATTTTTTCCGCAAAAACCGTACAGTCCAGAAATAAAAGCTTCTAGCTACATATTTTTCAAATTGGCCCATTGACCCACTTGTATCCATCATGGCAAGAACGACCGCTTTAGATTCAGGTTTAATAATATTATCCCAGGTTTTATATCGTAAATCATCAGGATAAATAGGAGTAAACGACGGATTACCTTCTAATGCGTTTCGACGATAAGAGGCAAGCATTGTCCTTTTCTTATCTATATTTCCGGTTAATCCTTTTTTACGAATATCTTTAAACTCAACATCTGTTATCGTAATATTATCCTTCTCTTTTTCTTCTAAATTAGGTAAAGCTAATTCCTGAAAGAATGCTTCTTCCAGTGTTTCAAAATCCACCTCTGCTTCATAGTAATCTGTACCAGGTTTGTCACCTGCTTTTTGCCCTTTTTGACCTTTTTGTGGTGTACCGTCTTGAGCTACTATGTCTCCTACCTTACTATCACCATTTCCTTGACCAACATGCTTATTCTTCGACTGGTTGTATCGTATTTTATACTCATCTAATGAGCGAATAGGAACACGAATAATGTCCTTGCCTCGAGACATAATAATGTTTTCTTCACTGACGATATCAGGTAAGCGCTTTTTTATGGCATCCTTTATTTTCTCCTGATGTCTCTTCTGATCGTCAAACCCTTTTCTATGGAGGGACCAATCCTCTTCCGCTATAACAAAATTATAATCAGTCATCCTTCCCCTCCTCTGCTTGTATTATTTTATTGTATGCAAGTTTTGGCAGAATGATTAAGTATTTCACGATATTTTTTCATCTATTCTAATGTCCAAATTATCAAAGACTTCACCAACCCATTTGCTGTACTTTAATCATTTTTATACGCAAAAAAACGCTCATTAACCTTTTCGGTTAATGAACGTTTTTACAAATCTATCCTTCTAGCAAGAGATCGTAAGGGTCTTCCAGCAATTGCTTAATTCGAACTAGGAATTGTACTGCATCTTTACCATCTACTATTCGATGGTCATAAGACAAGGCAATATACATCATTGGTCGCACCTCAATAGAGTCATCAGGCATGACCACTGCGCGTTTTTGAATCGAATGCATCCCTAAAATACCCACCTGTGGTGTATTTAGTATTGGTGTGGATAACAATGATCCAAAGATCCCACCATTTGTAATGGTAAAGGAGCCTCCTTGTAAATCAGAAATCTGAAGTTCTTTATTTTTCGCTTTGGCACCTAACCTACCAATTTCAGATTCAATTCCTGCGAAGTCTAGTCGATCAGCGTCACGTACTACTGGAACAACCAAACCATCGTCAGTAGAAACAGCAATACCAATATCATAGAATTTCTTGAGGACAATCTCATTTTCTTGAATTTCCGCATTTATATAAGGAAATTCTTTTAATGCTCCAACAACAGCTTTTGTAAAGAAAGACATAAAGCCTAATTTCACATCATGCTTTTCTAAAAATTTGTCTTTTCTCTCGCTTCTCAGCTTCATCACTGCTGTCATATCGACTTCATTAAAGGTTGTTAACATAGCAGCTGTATGCTGTGCTTCAACTAAACGATTAGCGATTGTTTGACGACGGCGTGTCATCTTTACTCTTTCCACAGGCTTATCAAATTCCTGCTGAGAAGAGTTAGTAGAAATCTGTTGTTTACTCTTACTGTCACTTGAAGCTTGCTTTTGCTTCTCCGCTTTTAAAGCATCGGATAAATGTTCTACGTCCTCAGGACGAATTCTACCTAATGGATCTGTTGGTACGACATCATTTAAATCAATACCTAATTCACGTGCTCTCTTTCTCGTAGCAGGGGAAGCGACAACCTTTTGCTCTTTACCAGACTTTTTCGGCTCTGGTGTAGAGGCTTCGTTATTATCTGTGGCCTGCTTCTCTTCCTTAGAAGGGGCAGTAGCTTCAGAGTCCTCTGACTTCGATTCCTCTTTTGTATCTACTGCTTCACCATTTTCATCTATTTTGGCAATAACTTCTCCTACTTCCACATCATCGCCAGCATTTTTTACAAATTCTTTTAAGACACCAGCATATTCTGCGTTAACCTCAACATTTACTTTATCTGTTTCTAATTCACAAATTGGGTCGCCTTTTTCTACCGCATCCCCCTCACTCACTAACCATTCCGCAATTGTACCTTCTGTAATAGATTCTGCTAATTCTGGGACTTTAATTTCTTTCATTAGTTTTTTCCTCCTTCAGAAAGCTCTAATGCTCTTTTTACTAGGCTTCGTTGTTCTGCTTTATGGATATGTGGGTCACCTACGGATGGCGATGAGCGTTGACATCTACCAACATAATGTAAATCAATTTTCTTTTCTTCGAGCATTTTAAATAGTAGCTCTTTCACAAAATTCCAGCAACCCATGTTTCGAGGTTCTTCCTGAACCCACACTACTTCTGTTAGATTTGGACAACCTTCAATCACTTCTCGAATTTGTTGTTCAGGGAATGGGTAGATTTGCTCTAAGCGTAGAACATGAACATCTTCATACGCTGCTTGATTATCACTCATTTTGTCTTCAATATCTACCATTACTTTTCCTGTTCCGATTAGTAATCTTTTTGCTTTTTTAGAAGTCCATTCTAAACCTGGTTGCTGCATTAATGGTTGGAATTTACCATTCGTGAATTTATCAAGTGTGGAAACTACACGAGAGCTTCTTAATAGACTCTTCGGTGTCATGACAATTAATGGTCTAGCAGCTTCACTATCCACTAATGCCGCTTGTCGACGTAATAGGTGGAAGAATTGCGCACTTGATGTAACATTTGCTACTATCCAGTTATTTTCAGCTGCCATTGTTAAAAATCTTTCCACCCTACCGCTGGAATGTTCAGGCCCTTGCCCCTCATAACCATGTGGCAATAGAATGACCATATTAGATCGCTCATCCCATTTAGCACGTGAAGAAGAAATAAATTGATCAAAAATAACTTGTGCTGCATTGGCAAAATCACCAAATTGAGCTTCCCATATTACTAGTGTCTTTGGTGCTTTCACACTATAGCCATACTCAAAGCCGAGTACAGCTGCTTCTGATAAAGGGCTATTATGAACATCGAATGTTGCCTTTGCTTCATCCAAACCATGAAGTGGACAATACGTGTCATTTGTCTCTATATCATGTAATACTAAATGACGATGTGCAAAGGTTCCTCGCTCAGAATCTTGACCAGATAAACGAATTGGAATACCATCTTGCAAAATGGATGCATAAGCTAAAGCTTCTCCAACAGCCCAATCTGCTTTTTCCTCATTAGCGAAAGTATTATGACGTTTTTGAAGAATCTTTTCTAACTTTTTAAATGCCTGAAATCCTTCAGGACGCTTCAATATTCCTTCATTAAGTGATAATAGTAATTCCTTTGGAACAGCTGTTTCAATATCATTCAAGCTTGTTTGTAAGGCTTTAGGTACAGGTAATGCCTCCGGATTCTCGTTCGTGCTCTCCGTCATTTCATCATAAATACCTTGAAGTTTATTGAAAACGGCTTCCTTCATTTCTTCAAAAGCGTTTTCTTGAATAATGCCTTGGTCCTGAAGGTTCTTCGCATACACAGTTGCACAAGTGTCGTGCTGATCTATACTTTTGTACAATTTAGGTTGGGTTGCTCTTGGTTCATCCATTTCGTTATGACCATATCTGCGATAACCAACTAGATCAATTAAGACATCTTTCTGAAACTTTTTACGATAGTCATAGGCAAGCTTTGCTGCCGAAATACAAGCCTCTGGATCATCTGCATTAACATGAATGATCGGTACCTCGAACCCTTTCGCTAGATCACTAGCATAGCGGGTGGACCTTCCTTGTTCCTGTCCTGTTGTAAAACCAACTAGATTGTTGGCAATAATATGCATAGTTCCACCGGTTTTGTATCCTGGTAATGCACTAAGGTTGAAAGTTTCAGCGACAACACCTTCTCCAATAAATGCAGCATCCCCATGGATTAAAATACTAAATGCTCTTTCAAAATTTTGTTCAGTTCTTCCCTTTTGAAATCGAAAATCCTGTGCTGCTCGTGTAAATCCTTCTACAACCGGGTTAACAAACTCTAAGTGTGAAGGGTTATGAGCAAGTGTAATTTTTGTTGGGGAAGGTTTCTCTTCTCCTAATTGGCGCTTTGCTCCAAAGTGATATTTCACATCACCAGTCCATCCATAAGTAATGGCTCTTGAGCCTGGCGATGATGGAACTAATTCCTTATCAGCTGATGGATGAAATTCAGAGAATAGTTTATCAAATGGCTTACCTAATATATGAGTTAATACACTTAACCTACCTCTGTGAGCCATTCCCATTAGAATCTCTTCTGTTTCATCATAGAAGGATTTCTGTACGATATGGTCTAAGATCGGAACCATCATCTCTAATCCTTCAATAGAAAATCGCTTTTGTGCAACAAACGTTTTAGCTAAGAAGTTCTCAAATCCTTCTACATCTACTATTTTACCTAGTAACTGCCTTTTTTCGTCATCACTTAATGTAAAACGATAATTCCCTGATTCAATATTATCTTGGAACCAGTAGCGTTCGTCATCATTGTTTACATGATCGTACTCAAAAGAAATTGATCCAGCATATTGTGCCATGAGATATTCTACTACATCATTTGCAGTCGTTACTCCGACCATGTTTTTGTCCCAAACCCAATCCGCGGGAATCGCTTCCAAAATCTCTTTTGAGAGATGATAATGTTCCGGGTTTACTAATGTAGTGTCACTTGTCTTCCCTGAACCAACTGGATAAATATTCGCTTTCAAGTGTCCATAACGCCTAATAGCCTCAACAAGCTTGATTGCTGAGGTTAACTGTTTTGCATTAAATTGAGACGGCAAGCTACTCCCCTTAACGACCTCTGCTGTTCCATTGCCCGTTTCTTTAGGAGCTCCATATTGTGCAAACATTTCTTGAAGCGTTGCATCAACAGAGTCCCTGTCTTGTAAATAAAGCTCATACTGTTCCTCAAGGTATCCCATATTGGGACCGTAAAATTTTTTCCAGAATCTCTCACTGGATTCCTGCTGTGTCACGTCCTATACCCCCATTAGTAGTACTTTCTACTGCTTTACTTAACTCCCATCCAAATAAAGTAATGATTAATCATTACATCCATAATATAACCTATTTTACTATGGGAAACAACATAAAACTATAGATTATTTAAATTCTTTTTGTGTTTATTTGAAAATCTTGAAATATAGTCGTTACATTACTTAGAAAGGTGTATTTTCCTTACTAAATAATAAGTTGTCCCCTTTGACTTTAATTACTAGTGATAGCCTCGTTTATTTCATATTTCGCACTTATCTGTCGAGTTTGTTTATTACAAAAATTTCAAATTCCTAAACACACCAAAAAATTAGATGTCCTATTAATTTTGCTCAAACTAATAGAACATCGATATACTAATCACTATTTCAACCTTCTCCTGAAGATAATGGCCTCTATTCTCTCATTTTCTTTATTTCATCAGCAACAAATTGTACTTGTGTACCAACAATAACTTGAATACTATTTTTTCCTACAATATTGATTCCTGGTATACCGGTATTTTTAATTCGCTGCTGGTCTACTTTATCCATATCCTTTACCTCTAACCTTAACCTTGTCACACAATTATCTACAGATAAGACATTTTCATCACCACCAAGTCCAGCATAAATCTCCTCAGCCATTTCAGCGATTTTATCTCCTGAGGTTGTTGAAGCTGTTGAAGATTCTTCCATGTCTTCATCCTCTTCTCGTCCAGGTGTTTTAAAATTAAATTTTAAAATTAAAACCCTAAATAAAACATAATAAATGATCGCAAATACCATACCTTGAACCAATAGCATAAATGGCTGATTGGCTAAGGGAAGTCTTGAACTTAATACAAAATCAATAAAACCTGCACTAAAACCAAAGCCTGCTGTCCAATCAAACATAGCAGCAATACCTAACGAAAGACCAGTTAAAACTGCATGAACAACATATAGTGCTGGCGCTAAAAACATAAACGAAAATTCAAGCGGCTCTGTTACACCGGTAAAAAAAGAAGCAAATGCTGCTGCTAATAATAAGGCTGCAGCCATTTTCTTTCTTTTCGTTTTTGCCGTATGATACATGGCTAAGGCAGCAGCTGGTAATCCAAACATCATAACAGGGAAAAAGCCTGCTTGATACATACCAGTTACACCTTTTTCACCTTGACCAGACCAGAAATTAGCAATATCATTAATCCCTGCAACATCAAACCAAAAAACAGAGTTCAACGCGTGATGCAATCCAGTGGGAATTAGTAACCGATTGAAAAATCCATATAGACCTGCACCAATTGCATCTAAATCAATAATGGCCTTACCAAAAGAAACAAGTCCAGAATAAATGAATGGCCAAATAAAGAATAAAATTGCAGATGCCAACAACATTGTAACCGCCGACATAATAGGCACAAGTCGTTTACCACTAAAGAATGCTAGTGCATCTGGTAACTTTATATGACTAAAACGATTGTACATAATGGAAGCTACTATCCCAGATAATATTCCAATGAATTGATTTCCAATACTATCAAATGCAGCATTAACATCTTCCACATCTACTCCTTGTAATAGAGCAACCGTTTCTGTTGATAATAAGGTGGTCACGACAAGATAGGCAACTAATCCACTTAACGCAGCAGATCCATCTTTATCCTTTGACATACCAAAAGCAACACCTACAGCAAACAAAATAGACATACTAGGTCCTGAAACAATCGATTCACCCGCCTTAATTAAAAATGCGGCAACCGCACTTGCTTCTCCCCATCCTTCTGGATCTATCCAGTATCCAAGTCCCATTAAAATTGCCGCTGCAGGTAAAACCGCTACTGGCAACATTAAGGAACGACCAATATTTTGAAGATATTTCATCATAACATTCTTCCTCCCTTTTATTGTTAATTATCTGACAGAATTAAGACACCTATTTACCGTTATATTATTGAATGAAACAATTAATATTCATCTTAAATCATTTAATTAATTTTGTATCAATAACACTTACTACAACTAAATTAATCCCTTTTATATTTTCCCATGGTTCATATTTTAAGATTTCATTGGCTCCACTCCTTAGCATTTTCTCTTTTTTATTTCCAACAATCCAACCATAATGTACAGTTGTCTATACATATATTAACTTCATTTAAATTTTACGTCAATATGCTTTCTTCCTTCCATTTAATTTAGTGAAAATAAAGCGTGAACAGTTAACAATACTACATTTGTTAAGAATAGTGTTTCATTTTAATAACACCTGTATTTATGTATAGACAACTATATCTTAAATTGGTATGCTTACTATTGAATCTAAAACGTCGAATGAGGTGTGTAGAGATGAGTCAAAAATTATTGATAAAGAATGTTACGATATATACAGATACCGCTATTATTGACTCTGGTTTTATCAAAATAGAAAATACAAAAATAACTGAAATTGGAACTTTAACTGATTTGAGAACTCCAGATGATTTTGAAATAATGGATTTGTCAGGAAAAACGATAAAGGCCATTCCTGGTTTCATTGATGTTCATATTCATGGAGCAGATGGAGCGGATGTGATGGATGGAACTTCTGAAGCTCTTCATAAAATGGCAATGGCTTTGCCAAAAGAAGGGACCACTAGTTTTTTGGCAACAACAATGACGCAAAGTAATACATCGATAGAAAAGGCGTTATCTAATACTGTTAATTATATGAGCAACCAACCAGCTACACAGGCTGAAATAATAGGAATTCATTTAGAGGGACCATTTATCAATGAAACCCGTAAAGGTGCACAGCCAGCCGAACATATTCAAAAACCTAATCTGGAACTATTCAAAAAGTGGAACGAATTAGCAAAAGGAAAGATTAAATTAGTGACATTAGCCCCTGAAATAGACGGAAGTAGCGAACTGATTGAATACTTTAAAAATAATAGAATTATTGCTTCAGCTGGGCACACCGATGCAAGCTCCGAACAGATCAACCGTGCAATAAAACACGGCCTATCTCACATTACTCATCTGTACAACCAAATGAGAGGCTTTCACCATAGAGAACCTGGGGTAGTTGGTGCCGCATGGAACAATGATTCCTTAATGGTTGAAATTATTGCAGATGGTGTTCATTCCACAAAAGAAGCCGTTCAAATCGCCTATCAACAAAAACAGGAAAACAAGCTTATACTTATTACCGATTCGATGCGAGCGAAATGCTTAAAGGACGGTGTTTATGATTTAGGCGGACAAGAGGTAACCGTTAAAAATCAAGAAGCAACCTTAAAAGATGGTACCCTTGCTGGAAGCACCTTAAAGCTAGGAGATGGATTTAAAAACATCATCCAATTTACAGATTGCTCTATCGAGGCTGCTATTTGTATGTCCTCGCAAAATGCAGCAAAGGAATTAGGTATTTATGAGAAAAAAGGGAGCATTACGGTTGGGAAAGACGCTGATATTGTCTTGTTGAACGAAGACAATGATGTCATTACGACCATATGCCGTGGAAATATTGCTTACAGTAATGAGTAAGATAGTCTAGAATGATAAGTAAAATGGATATTTCAAAAATCAATAGTGCTATAATAAGATTACTTAAGACATGAATGTTAGCTGGAAGGAGTTATTTACTTTATGATTGATAAACATTCGCCAATCCCAATCTATCATCAATTAGAGGAACAAATCAAAACGAAAATTGAAAGTGGTGAGTATAAGGCTGGTGATTCATTGCCTTCTGAAAGAGAGTATGCAGAGCAACTTGGCATCAGTCGAATGACAGTAAGGCAGGCCATTACAAACCTTGCGAATAAACATTATCTATACCGAATAAAAGGAAAAGGAACGTTTATTGCAGAGCAAAAGCTTGAACAAAACTTAAATGGATTAACAAGCTTTACAGAGGATATGAAGGCACGTGGTATGAAACCTAGTAATAAGTTAATTAATTTTGAAATTATACCTGCAAACGAGGGATTAGCAGAACAGCTCCATATTCCTGTTTATACACCTGTTTACGAAATTAAACGTATTCGCCTTGCAGAGGACGAACCAATGGCGCTAGAAAGAACGTATATTTCTGCTAACTTGATCAAGGGCTTAACTGACGAAATTGCACAAAGCTCTTTATATTATTACATTGAAGACAAATTGGGATTAAGGATAGGAAAAGCAAGCCAAATATTTGAAGCAACACTTGCTAATGAAGAAGAAATTCAATATTTAAAGATTGAAGAAAATTCACCAGTGCTTTTTATGAAAAGAGTAACTCAATTAGCTGATGGAACCACCTTTGAAGTTGTAAAATCTTCTTACCGTGCAGATCGGTATAAATTCATGCTAGATTTAGAACGTTGAGAAAGGAAGACTATTAATGGAAACTCCTGTAACAGAATCTGTTAATAACAACTCTCTTACTATTGACGAGATGAGTTCATTGGATATTGTTAATTTAATGCACCAAGAGGATCAAACTATTCAAAAAGCAATACAAGATAACATAGAAAAAATTGCAGAAGCAATCGACCTAATCGTAAACAAGTGGAAGATTGGGGGAAGAGTATTTATCGTTGGTGCTGGCACGAGTGGTAGAATCGGTATTTTAGATTCCGTGGAACTCCCCCCTACATTCTCTATTAATCCTGAACGCTGGAAAGGCATAATTGCGGGTGGAAAAGAAGCTATGTGGGAACCACTTGAACAGCATGAGGATGATCAAAATAATGTTATCCAAGAATTGCAACACGATTCTTTCTGTGAAAAAGACGTTCTCATAGCCATAAGTGCTAGTGGCTCCACGCCATTTTCTGTTGCAGCTCTTCGTTATGCAAACCAAGTAAAGGCAACCACTATATCCATCAGCTGTAATCAACAATCGATCTCCTCCATAATGAGTGATATTGCGATTGAATTAGTAGTTGGTCCTGAGATTATTCGTGGATCAACAAGATTAAAGGCAGGTACTGCACAAAAAATAGCTATAAATATGATCTCAACTGTCACCATGATAAGATTAGGGAAGGTCTATCAAAATGAGATGATTGATATGATGCTGATTAATAAGAAACTGGTTAAAAGAGGAAATGAGATGCTTAAGGAATTAACCGGTATTAGTGATCAACAAGCAGAAAATTTGATGAAAGAAACGAATAATCAATTAAAAAATGCTGTTTTTATGGCAATTACAAATAGCAGTTTACAAGAGTCCGAAATGTATCTTCATAAAGCGGAAGGACATTTAAAGCAAGCGATTAAGAGTTATCTGAATGACTAAGTGTTTATTGGAAGGAAAATTCCTTTTTAGTAAATTCACTGCTTTCCTATCAAATATGAATACTATTTTCTAATCATAAAACAACTAATACCCGAACTTGAAAGAAAGTCCGGGTAAAGTTGCTATAACTTTGTTATCGATTCAACAAGCTACCTACATATCGCAATAGATCATTGGCAGATTGTGTATTGTAACCATACTCATCGACGAGTGTTGCCACAACCTCATTCATTTTCTTTAATTGTTGTTCGTCAGGTGTTTTGGTTGATGTAGTAATTTTAACGACATCTTTCAGATCAGCAAATAATTTCTTTTGAATCGCCTCACGTAATCTTTCGTGTGATTGGTAATCGAATTTCTTCCCTTTACGAGCATAGGCGGAAATTCGGATCAGAATTTCTTCTCGGAATGGTTTTTTTGCGTTTTCAGAAATTCCGATTTGTTCTTCAATGGAACGCATTAATTTTTCATCTGGATGCATTTCTTCCCCTGTTAATGGGTCTTCTAATTTCGTTTTATTACAAAATGCCTCCACATTGTCTAAATAATTATTCATCAAGGTTTTTGCAGATTCCTCATAAGAATAGACAAATGCTTTTTGTACTTCCTTCTTTGCAAGCTCATCGTATTCTTTTCTTGCGATGGAAATGAAATCTAAATAGTCCTCTTTCTGTTCCTTTGTGATAGATGGATGATCATCTAACCCGTCCTTCAATGATCGCAATACATCTAAAGCGTTTATTGCCTGCATCTCTTTTCTTATAATGGTAGAAGAAATACGATTAATAACATAACGGGGATCAATACCTGTCATTCCTTCATCAGCATATTCCTTCTTTAAAGCCACAACATCTTGATCACTAAAGCCTTCAACATCCTGACCGTTATAAAGATACAATTTTTTCAATAGACTAATATTATTTTGCTTTGATTCCTTCAATCTAGTTAATATGGTGAACATTGCTGCAATTTTCAAGGTATGTGGGGCAATATGCACATCCTGTATATCACTTTCTTCAATCATTTTTTGATAAATACGTTCTTCTTCATCCACCTTCAGATTGTACGGGATCGGCATGACAATCATTCTAGAATGTAAAGCTTCATTCTTCTTATTCGATATAAACGAACGATACTCTGATTCATTTGTATGTGCAACGATCATCTCATCTGCGGAAATTAATGCAAATCTACCTGCTTTAAAATTCCCTTCCTGTGTTAAAGAAAGTAAATGCCAGAGAAACTTTTCATCACACTTCAGCATTTCTTGAAATTCCATTAAGCCACGATTAGCTTTATTCAGTTCACCATCGAATCTGTAAGCTCTTGGATCAGATTCGGAACCATAAGTAGCAATGGTGGAAAAATCAATCGATCCGGTTAAATCGGCAATATCTTGAGATTTAGGATCTGATGGACTGAACGTACCAATTCCAACTCTTCTATCCTCTGAAAAAAATATCCGCTCTATTAAGACGTCTTCAATCCTACCACCATAGTCTTCCTCCAGTCTTAGCTGATTAAGTGGTGACAGACTTCCTTCTATCCTTATTCCATACTCTTTTTCAAAATCTGATCTTAAATGTTGAGGAATAAGATGAAGTGGATTCTCATGCATAGGGCACCCTTTTATAGCATATACAGCCCCTCTATCTGTTAACGTATATTCTTCTAACCCTCTTTTGAGAAGTGTAACTAAAGTCGATTTTCCACCACTAACTGGACCCATTAAAAGCAGGATACGCTTTTTAACATCTAATCGTTTTGCTGCCGGATGAAAATATTCTTCGACTAATTTTTCTAAAGCTTCTTCTAAACCGAATAAATCATTACGGAAGAAGGCATATTCTCTTACTCCATCTACTTCTTCTACCCCTTGATCTCGAATCATCTGATAAATTCTTGAATGGGCAGATTGTGCTAAATAAGGCCTCTCCTTTAAAAGCTCTAAATAATCGCTAAAAGTGCCTTCCCATTTTAATTGATTTTGTTTCTCCCGGTATGCTTGCACCTTTTTCAGTATATCCATTCCAAAACCTCCTGGTAAGCATTTCTTTCTATAAAAATGTTGGAACTAACGAGAAAATAATTAAGAGAAAATCTTCGGAGTGAGGGGTTCATATGCTGTTTAGCCATATGGACAATTACTGGCAGTTACCCCCCACTTACATTTCTTACTCGAAGTGAGCCGTACCGCCAGTTTATGTGTAATATAGTAGATAATACTTAATCTAATGTATGTAAGTAAGCCAAAAAAAATGAATCACTTTCCCATACAGAAGAAAATAGACAAGCAGTTTACGAGTGAATGGAGAACGATTACAATATATATAATCGATTTAACTCAAATCCAAAGAAATAGTGCACATTATTCATTACTTTAAAAGGGGTTCATCCATTGAATAAATTATACAAGGTTCTCATTGTTGATGATGAAATGCTAATTAGACAAGGGATCATAAATTATATTGATTGGGAAAAGGAAGGCTATCAAATAATTGGGGAAGCTGCCAATGGGGAAGAGGCTTTAGCATTGTTAGAGAAGGAAAGGCCTGACATTATTATTACGGATATCGTTATGCCAGAGATGGATGGAATCGAATTAGTGAAAATAGCAAAAGAAAAAAATCCAGCGGTCAACATTATTATCTTGAGTAGCTTTGAGAATTTTGATTATGTACGAACAACCTTCCAACACGGAATAGCTGATTATATTCTCAAGCCGAAGTTAAATGCAAAGGAACTTATTCAGACACTAAATAACATTACAATAGGAAGCAAGGAACCTAAACAACAAGAGATACAATCCATTGAAGAACAGTTAAAGAAAATATTACAAGGCTACCAACCGAAACTATCCAAAACTCAATGGAAAAAATCTTTACCGTACAATCAATTTTTACTTGTAAGTATAATCCTTGAGCAAGAGGATTCATTATTCAAGACATCATTACTAGAAGAATACACAAAAAAACCTGATGTAGCAGTATATGATATTTCGGTGAATGAGAAGGAATTCTTATTGTTATATAATTTTGAGAAATATGAATTATCATCTATTAAAAAATCGATCTTACATTTTAAAGATAAATTTATGTATACTAATCATACTTGGCTGATTGCTGCACCATTCTCTTCTTTAGAGAATCTTCAGCAATGCTATCAAGACCATCTAGGCAAACTAAAGCATTACCTTTTTTATTTACCAGAAAAAAAATACATCATCTATGATCAATTACCACATGACCATGAATCAGAGCTGAATTTTGATTTGAATCAATTTATTTTTCTCTTTAAAAGGAAGGAATTTGATGATGCATTTTCCTATCTTACAGAACATATTACCATCTTAAGGAAACAGTATAGTCGTGATGTCTTCGAGTTTAAATCATGGCTTGAAAATATTATCTTTAATTCTATTGTTTTACTAGGTAATATGAAATATGAAATAACGAACCTAGAAGAATCCAAGTACCAGTATTTTGCACGTATCAATGAAGCGAATGATGCAGAAGAGGCCATTGCCATTTTTCATGAATTTCTAGAACAAGTAAAAAGCATCGTTCACTTAGATCGAGATGAACAATCTCCTAATATGCGGATGCTCTTAAATTATATTGATAGTCATTATGCAGAACATTTAACTTTGAAAATCCTAGCAGATCATTTTCATTTTAATCCTTCTTATTTATCCAATTATTTTAGCACCCATCATGAAGAAGGATTTAGTGAATATTTAAGCAAGGTTAGAATAAAAAAATCTATGGAAATTCTTGAGACAAGCAAGGTCTCAATAGCTATGGTAAGCGAAATGGTTGGTTATTCTGATCCGAGCTATTTCTGTAAGGTCTTCAAAAAATCAACAGGCTTATCACCTAGTCAGTATCGGCGGAATTCGACAGCAAGGAATCGAGGAAGCAATGATGAAAAAAATAGTCCATATCATTCAAGATAATAATTTATTTATAAAAATTTTCCTTGTAATGGTCATTAGCATCATTGCTGTATCTATTTTTATAACGATAAGCTCTATCCGTATGTCAAGCAATCTTTTTATGGAAACATTTAGCATTACCAATACAAAAGTACTAACACAAATAAAAGATCGATTCAATACTTTTAGTTATTCGGTTGTCTCCACCTCTATAAAAGTAGATGAAAACGGTACGATAAAACGACGACTTCAGGAAGAAACGTCTAATGATATAGAAAAATCACGCTCTTATTACCAAATAAAGACGCAAATGGAACGTATTTTTGCAGAAATTGATCCGAATGAAGCCAATTTAATTATTATGAGCTTGGATAATGAAATATTTAATATGAATTATTTTAATTGGCCAGTAAAAGGTACGGAATTAAGGAACCATGCGATCACGAAACAAACAGAAGCACGTCCAAATGAAATCATCTACCAATTTGATCAATCAAATTTAACCAATAACATCCCTATGGTAATTGTATCAAAGGCTTTAACAGAGCATTCAACTGGTAAAATCTATGGATATCAGTATGTTTCTATTCGAGAAAAGGATTTGAGAAGCTTCTATGAAGGCTATACGAGTGAAGGAAATAATGTTCTTCTGATAAACAGTTCCGGCCAAATCATCTCAAGTAATTTCCATCAAAAAATTGGAGAAAAAGAACCGAAGTTACTACAAACTGCTAAGAATATTGAAAACCAAGGAATCGAATACCTCAATGTAAACATTTTTAACGAAGACTATTTAATGTTAGCAGAATATTTGCCAACTTTAGATATGTATATTGTCAACCTTGTTGACAAGGATAAGGTGCAAAGCAATTTAGTTGATACAAATGAAATCATCTTGATTAGTATTCTCATTGTATTGATTGCTGTTTTCATTGTCTTTTTAATATTAAGGAAAATGACGGTTTCTATTAGTAAATTGGTTAATCAAATCTCCGATATGGCTAGGTATCAATTTACCAAGCCATTAGAAGAAACCGGTGGATATGAAGCTAAGAAAATCGCCAATTCTTTTAATTACATGTTAAACGAGCTCCATGACTATGTAGAGATACTGCTAAGAACACAGGAAAAGCAACGCAAGGCTGAGTTAGAAGCATTACAACATCAAATTAATCCACATTTTATTTATAATACACTAGCATCGATTAAATTTATGATCAAGCAAGGAAAGAAAGAGACAGCATTTAACACGATAGATGCCTTTATCTCCCTAATTCAGAATGCACTTGGTGATGTAGATGAATTGATTACAGTGGAACAGGAGCTGGGTAATTTAAAAAATTATGTACTCATAAACCATGCAAGATATGGCGATAGAATCAAGGTAAATTATTTAGTTTCACCAGATTGCCTCCATTTTCAGTTGCCAAAGCTTGTCATACAACCATTTATTGAAAATGCCTTTTTTCATGCTTTTACGAAAAAGAAGCATGGTTATATTCAGATTTTAATGGCCCAAAGAGAAAATTCACTAGTTTGTGAAATTGTAGATAACGGAGATGGAATCAATGAGGAAAAGATCGATCGTAAGGCGATTGGTATGAAAGGCAAAAGACAGCTATTTAGTGGGATCGGTGTGCGAAATGTCCATGAGAGAATCCAGTTGTTATATGGGAAAAATTATGGTGTGAACATCACAAGTGAATTAAATAAAGGAACAAAAGTAGTGATTACCCTCCCTATTATAGAGGAGCTGGAGAATCAGAAGTAACCATATCTACCTAAAAATAATACCATTTTCTAAAATAAATACCATTTTGTATTCGACAGAATAAAAATATCTAAAAATATTCAAAATATCAACTAAAGATCGTTCTAACGACCTTTAGTTTTTTTTGTTACGATAATGTTACAGCGTTGATAACGCTTGCAAATTTTTATAAGGGGGTTTTATAAAGTGAAACGTATATCAAAAAAATTACTCTTTTTCTTGTTCTTAGCTCTAATTCTTACACTAGCAGCATGTTCTGGAGGGAATGAAAGCGGTTCAGATGAAGGAGGATCTGATGGAAACACCATTACTGCTTGGGCTTGGGATCCTAATTTTAATATTGCAGCACTTGAATTAGCCAAAGAAAAATATTCAGGTGAGGAAGAAATTGAATTAGATATTATTGAAAATGCCCAAGACGACATTGTTCAAAAGCTAAATACTGGTTTAAGTTCTGGCACAATGAAAGGTATGCCCAATATTGTTTTAATTGAAGATCAACGTGCCCAAAGCTTCTTGCAGTCTTATCCAGACGCTTTTTATCCAATTGGTGACTATTTTAACAAAGAAGATTTTGCTAGCTATAAACTACCACCAACGAGTCTTGACGGAAAACAATACGGATTACCTTTTGATACAGGGGTAACAGGACTATTTTATCGAACAGATTATTTGGAAGAAGCAGGATTTACCAAGGAAGATCTTACAAACATAACTTGGAAACAATATATCGAAATTGGTAAAACAGTAAAAGAAAAGACTGGACATAATTTTCTATCATTAGACCCGAATGACTTAGGAATTCTTCGTGTCATGATGCAAAGTGCTGGTGCTTGGTATACAGATGAAGAAGGGAATATTAACCTCGTAGATAATGAACCTTTAAGATTAGCCCTAGAAAATTATAAAGCAATTATGGAAGCGGATATGGTAAAACTCAACTCTGATTGGTCACAATATATTGCAGCATTTAACAGTGGAGACGTCGCAACCGTTCCAGCAGGAAACTGGATTGCACCTAGTATTGAAGCGGAGGAATCACAGGCTGGAAAATGGGCAGTCGCTCCTACACCAAGATTGGACATCGAAGGAACAGTTAATGCCTCTAACCAAGGTGGAAGCTCTTTCTATGTGTTAAATATAGATGGTAAAGAAAAAGCAGCTGAATTCCTTGCCAACACATTTGGCTCCAATGTTGAATTTTATGATGAGCTTGTTACAGAGGTTGGTGCATTAGGAACATATACTCCAGCAGCTGAAAGTGAAGCATATCAGGTTGAAAATGAATTTTTTGGCGGTCAACAGCTTATTTCTGATTTTTCAAAGTGGATGGAAGAGATTCCTCAAGTTGATTATGGAATGAACACTTACGGAATTGAAGATATTCTAGCAGCAGAAATACAGAATTACTTAAATGGTAAAAGCTTAGAGGATGTACTAGCAGATGCTCAATCTCAAGCGGAAGCACAATTTAAATAAGTGAGTGAAGAAGCCCTTGGGTATGTGCTAAATCTCTTTACAGAAATAGTTCCCAACCAAGGGCTTCTTTTCACTACAGGTTCCATCGTTAATCCCAAGGTAAGAGGAGTGAGAAAATGAGTCAGGTTACACACGGAACTAGTTACCCGAGTAATAAAAAAAGTTTTTCCAATAAATTGCGAAAAAATTACATTGGTTGGTTATTCATCTTATTATCTGTCCTCGGAATCAGTTTATTTTATTTCTATCCGATGGTTCAGGCATTCATTCTTTCACTGAAATCTGGAATGGGGGCAAACCTTGAGTTCGTTGGATTTGAAAACTATGCTAGACTCTTTAATGATCCAACATTTATCTCAGCTTTAACGAATACATTCATTTATTTGCTTGTCCAAGTCCCTGCAATGATTATTTTGGCACTAATTTTTTCTGTGCTATTAAATGATTCGACTTTAAAGTTTAGAGGTTTTTTTCGTACAGCTATCTTCTTACCATGTGTTACCTCTCTTGTTGCATATGCGGTAATTTTTAAATATTTATTTGCTGTTGATGGTTTAGTTAATAAATTTTTGATGGATCTTTCCCTTATTTCAGAGCCATTGGATTGGTTAGCAGATCCTTTCCTAGCCAAAATAACGATTATTATTGCGATTACATGGAGATGGACTGGTTATAATATGATTTTCTACTTATCTGCCCTTCAAAATGTAGATAAATCAATGTATGAAGCAGCTAGAATTGATGGTGCTTCTAGTATTCAACAATTCTTCTATATCACCATCCCGATGTTAAAGCCGATTATTCTCTTTACATCCATCGTCTCTACAATCGGTACGTTACAATTATTTGATGAGGTCATGAATATTACAAATGGTGGACCAGGGAATGCAACACTATCGATTTCTATGTACATTTATAACCTTTCCTTTGAATATACACCTGATTTCGGTTATGCAGCTACTGTGTCTTATGTCATCGTAATCTTAGTTGTGATCTTATCCTTCATTCAATTTAAAGTGGCAGGTGATCGAAAATGAAGAAAGTAAAACGAATATTCACCTATTTATTTCTTAGCATCGCATCGATTATCTCCATCTTCCCTTTTTTATGGATGCTTGTAAGTATGACGAATAAATCGGTCGATGTTACCCAAGGTAAGTTGTTACCTGGTACCCATTTTATAGAAAATGTTAAAGGACTATTCAACACAGTCGATATTGGAACAGCGCTAATTAACTCAACTATTATAGCTGTTATCACTACGTTCTTGACACTATTAATTGGTTCACTTGCTGGCTATGGTTTTGAGATTTATCGCTCACGTGGGAAGGACATGGTATTTAATATTTTACTATTATCCATGATGATTCCATTTGCAGCAATTATGATCCCGCTCTATCGTTTCTTTGGTGGTGTATCAGCAAATGTTCCTTTTCTAGGTATTGATACATTAGCTGCTGCGATCTTACCGACAGTTATTACTGCGTTTTTTATTTTCTTCTTTCGTCAAAACACAAAAATGTTTGCGAAGGAATTAGTGGAAGCAGGACGGATTGATGGTCTCAGTGAGTTGGGAATCTTCTTCCGAATTTATTTACCAACAATGAAAACGACTTATGCCGCAGCTGCGATCATTGCCTTTATGAACAGCTGGAATAATTATCTATGGCCATTGGTTGTATTACAATCACCCGAAAACCAGACCATTCCATTATTAATTTCAAATCTTGGTGCAGGTTATTCACCTGATTATGGCTTAATTATGACAGCAATTGTTATTGCGACATTACCGACAGCCATCGTCTTCTTTGTGATGCAAAGACACTTTGTTGCTGGTATGATGGGTTCGGTAAAAGGATAAAGCGAGACTTCCTAAAAGCATAAGTTCCAAAGATAAAATAACTTCACAAACCAATAATCTTTCGGTATAATAGTGGAAAGTTATTGTAAACGGTTCGAACGTTTAAAAGGAGGATTATCGTGGGTCTTACATTAGTTATAGGTGTATGTATCACCTTCTTTGTCGCGATCTTTGCATCAGGCTATGAAGCAAAATAAATAACCATTAGAAAACGGGCTCTGGGAGAGCCCGTTTTTTAGTTGGAGAGAAAGTAGCTTTTCCCCACTTTTGCTATTTCTACTTCTCCTTTATAATTTTGTTTCGCTTCCGCAACTAACTGATTCAGTTCACCAAAATGTGGAAGGTGTGTTAGGATTAATTTTTTTACCTTTGCTTCCTTTGCAAGTAGGCCTGCCTGTCTACCACTCATATGACCGGGAATTTGACCTTCAAAAGACTTGTAAAGATTCGATTCACTAATTAATAAATCGACCATAGAAGAAAAGGAACCAAGCTCTACAAACCATTCTGTATCTGCAGTGAATACGACTGATTGACCCTCTACAGTTAGCTTTATCGCTAAGCAATATGCTGGATGGGTAGTTTTGATCGTATGGATCACAAATGGTCCTATTGCGTATTCCTTATTTTCTTCTAATACCTTTCCCTTTGTATGTTTATTAAATGTAAGCTTTTGAAAAAAATCCTTCTCATGATTGGGGGCATAAATAGGCAATGTTTTTACATCATTGTTCAATTGACTTTGTATCAACTTACTATACTGTAATGGACCAATATCGGCCACATGATCATGATGAAAATGTGTTAGAATGACAGCGTCAAGCTCGTCTATAGAAATATAGTTTTGCAGAGAGGATAACACTCCACTACCACAATCCAATAAGAGATGAAATCCTTTATCTTCAATTAAGAACGAAGAGGTTGCACTATTTGCTTTTGGATAACCTCCCCATATACCTAAAGGAATGATTTTCATTTTTAACACCTCCTATTTTCTCATCAATAGCCGTTATAGGTTATATCCTAATTAGAAGTCTCCCTTGTCCGCCTCGCCCGCATTTTTGCTCGCTGCTTCACGGTCTTGTGCCATTTCTTCGACAGTTTTGACCTTTCGTCTTGCTGCTCCTCGATAATCTTTTGTCGGTACTAAAGGACCTTCTGCTAATCTTATTTCTGCTTTCGTAATGGCATCACGGTATTGTGGTAACCACTTCGCTTGCGATACAAGCATTTCGTCAACCATTTGCCAAATTTCCTTTGGATTACAAACAGCCCCAACTAATGGATCCATCATCATTGCTTGTCGCAATAAATAATCATCACCATGAATAGCTGCTTCTACAGCTAATCTTTGAACAGAAATGCTCACATTACAAACTGCTGCTGGGCCTAATGGTAAGTCGCCAACAACGGGCATGCTTATACCATTTCGGTCTACAAACCCGGGCGCCTCAATGATCGCATCTTCAGGAAGATTGCCGATAACACCATTATTCACCACATTAAAATGGCCTCTATATGTACGTCCAGTCTCTAATCCTTCTAAAATATAAGAACCGTGCTCCTCTCCCCTATTTTCATGCTTAAATTCAAATGCCGGCTCTTTTAACCAATTAGGAAAATCTGTCTCGAACCAATTACGTCCTTCTGTACATACCCTTAAATATCCACCAGTTTCCCCGTTGATCCATGTTCCTAAATCAATCCAGTCATTAATTTCTTCTGGACGCTTTCTATACCATGGTAAATATTCACTTAAGTGGCCATTGGATTCAGTACTAAAATAACCAAATCTTCTTAACATATCAATTCTTACTTTCTCTGTTTTGCTATATTCTGAATGGTTTTCAAATGCTTCTAATAGTTCAGCTGTTTTATCCTCACCAGCTACTTTCACTTGAATATACCATGTTTGATGGTTAATACCAGCACAGATGATATCTACTTCTTCTCTTTTCTTTCCTAACACCTCGGCAATTTGCTTATGCCCATTTTGCACACCATGACAAAGCCCAATTGTACGAACCCCACCATATTGATTACATGCCCATGTTAACATAGCCATTGGATTTGCATAGTTTAATAAGAGTACCTCAGCATCTGCTACATCACGAATATCTTTACAGATCTCTAACATTTCTGCTATTCCACGTTGCCCATACATAATTCCACCAGCACTTAGTGTATCACCTACACATTGGTCTACTCCATACTTTAATGGAATTTCAATATCAGCTTTAAAAGCTTCCAATCCACCTATTCGTACAACATTAAATATATATTTTGCATTCTTTAAAGCTTCCCTGCGATTAGTTGTTGCTTTAATTTGAATATCTAAGCCATTTTCATCAATATCTCGCTGACAAAGCTGTGTAACCATTTCTAAATTTTTTTGATTAATATCAGTAAAGGTAACCTCAATCTTCTGGAATTCTGGTACGGATAATATATCTCGTAACAGTCCTCTCGTAAACCCAATACTACCTGCACCGATAAAAGCAATTTTAAATGTCATTACCATTTCCTCCTTGATAAAATCGTTTAAAAATAGCTTATCACGATTTGATTGAAAGCGATTTAAAAATAATCGCTTATCAGAAGAAAAATGTATAAAATCCTAGCATTTATATATCCCTAAAATGTCTACGATAATTAGATGGGCTTAATCCGGTACTTCTACGAAAGACACTACTAAAGTATTGACTTGTATTAATTCCTACATATGAAGAGATTTCCGTTACAGCAATATCTGTTTTCTCTAATAACATTTTGGCTTTTTCTATTCTAACCCTTGAGATATATTCGTGTAATGTCATACCTGTAGACTGTTTAAAAATTCGGTGTAAGTAGCTCGGATGGATATGAGCCACGTTCGCTAATTGCTCCACGGTTATGTCATGATCATAATTTTCGTGAATATATGTAATAACCTTCTTTACATAGTTCTCGTTCTTACCATTTTCTTCATGATTTTGTTCCCTACGCTGTCTAGCAATAATTAATAGTAACTGCAAAAGGAGGTTATCAATCATCATAGAGTTTTCGTTTGATTGATTATCTAGCTCAAATACTAAATTTCTTAACGTATAATATATATGATCAGCATCTCTTAATATAAAAAAAGGTTCCTCAGATAAAATTGCAGATGGAAATGAGTCATCTAGCTTCGCTAATTTTTCCAGTGAAATGAGTCTTTGCTCGCCACTTCTCCACTCAAACTCCAAATTTAACATTCGACAAGGTCTGTTCTTCTCAACAACAAGGCGATGCGGAATATGGCTTTGAATAATTATATATTGTCCCTTTCGCATACCAATACATTCATTATTTATCTCAACCCTACAGCTTCCACTAATTACATACATAATCTCTGTAGCTTCGTGGTGATGAAAAGGCATCTCAAATTCCTTCCATTCCTTAAAATAATAAGCTACAGCTTGAGGAAAAACATTTAAATCCAACATAGAACACCTTCTTCTTATCTTCCTATATACATCATAAACGATGAAGCAAGTGCTTGCACAAAAATTGTAGAAATATGCTATACTACAAAATAGATTTGATTTATGCTAGGTCATGGAGGAAGCAAAATGTCAGATATAACTTATAAAAATAAAATTAATCGAATACGTACCTTTGCATTGAGTCTCATTTTTATCGGTTTTGGAATTATGTACATTGGTTTACTTGTCAAAAAAGTAGAATGGCTTATGCTTATTTTTATTATTCTTGGTATGATTGCAATCGTATTTAGTACAGTTGTTTACTTTTGGATTGGGCTATTGTCCACAAGAGCAGTTCCAATAATTTGTCCAACCTGTGAAAAACCGACAAAAATGCTAGGTCGTGTGGATGCTTGTATGCATTGTAAGCAGCCTTTAACATTAGATAAGAGTTTAGAAGGTAAAGAATTTGATGAAAGCTACAACTCCAAGAGAAGTTAGAATGATACTTCCATTGGTGAAGGTTTTCCTTGTTGAAATACTAAGTCTAAAGAAAAACACACGAGCAATAACTCGTGTGTTTTGATATTAAACAATTTGTTTTTTATCTTTTTTACACTCTTGACATACTCCATATACTTCCATTCGGTGGTGGCTAACATCAAATCCTGTAATTTGTTCTGCCAATGATTCCACTTCATCCAAGCTAGGATAGTGAAAATCAACTATTTTTCCACAGCTTTCACATATAATATGATAATGCTTAGAAGTATTACAATCAAAGCGACTAGAAGAATCTCCATAGGTTAGCTCTCGCACAAGACCAATTTCTCGAAAAACTCGTAAATTATTATATACGGTAGCTACACTCATATTTGGAAACTTACCTTCTAAAGCCTTATAAATATCATCAGCAGTAGGATGAATTTCTGCATTTAATAAAAATTCCAACACCGCATGACGCTGTGGTGTGATACGAACTCCAGATGACTTTAGCTTTTCAACAGCCTCTTGTAACATATGTTCCGACACCCGCCATGCACCTCGCTTTCTCCTACAATTATTTTTAATCATTAATAACTAGTTTACAATATAAACTGTATTAACACAATTATTAAATTATAATCCTTATAATTAGTGTAAACCCTTCAAGTCTTTTCTGTCAATAAAAGTATACGAATTATTGCTGATTTTATGCTTTAATCACTTTTATATTGGAAAATTCGATTTGCTCCATTGTTTCTTGTTAGAAAAACTTGCTTTCGCTCGTCCTTTAGCGAATGCTCAGTTTTGCTTATACTTTGCACCATAAAATTTCAGCTACGTTGAACTTCTGCTGTGTAGAACTCTTATGCTTTCTTAACGCATTAGAAAAACTCGCATTCGCTCGTCCTTTGGCGAATGCCTAGTTTTGCTTATACTTGGTACCTTAACATTTCAGCTACGTCGAAACGCCACTGTGTAGAAATTTTATACTTTCCTAACGTACAAAAAAATACAGGAATCGATCTATGCTTTCGATTCCTGTTTCCTTCATTGAGGTTTTTCATAAGCTATGGCTCGAAGGGATTAGCTTAATTCTTCACGAATATAGCTTAATGCCTTTTCAACATGTCCCTTTACTTGTACATTACGAAACTCTTTTTGAAGAATTCCTTGTTTGTCTATAATAAAGGTGGAACGAACAATTCCCATATACTCTTTACCGAATTTATTCTTTAATTGCCAAACATTAAATTGCTCCGCAACCTTCTTGTCTTCGTCAACGAGTAGTTCAAACGGCAAACTATGCTTATCAATAAATTTTTTATGACTTTCTTCGGAATCTGGACTCACTCCTAAAATAACGGCATCAAGATCCTGGAAGCTCTCATAATTATCGCGAAAGTCACACGCTTCCGTTGTACAGCCTGGTGTATCATCCTTTGGATAGAAATAAAGAACAACATGTTTCCCTTTATAATCAGATAGCTTAACTGTTTCACCTTTGTTATTCATTAGTTCAAAGTCTTGTACTTCTTGTCCAACTTCTACTGTCACTTCAAATCCCTCCAATGAAATTTACTCCTTCTAGCGTACTGGAATTAGAAGAAAGACTCAACTAAAAACTACTTGTGACGTCTATCATTTCCTTGCCAAATCTTAATAAAAAACGCGGGCGGTAAAATGTAACCAATCAATGCCTCCAGTAAAGCAAGTAGTCTCCCCCAGCCGATTGGCGTAATATCTCCATAACCGACTGTCATTAAAGTAACTCCACTGAAATAAAAGGAATGTGCTAATGTTTCAAACGGTGATAACCTCTTAAGCTCACCATCTTCTAATAAGAGTACTCCGTGGAAGGACAAAACGAAATACAAGCATGCAAAGGATGTTAGAACAGTAAAGTACACTACGAGTAAAGTATAAAAAATTTCGTATGAAAAATAACTTCTTTGATGAACCTTTCCAAAAATAAATGCGTATAAGCTCCCACATAATAATACCCCAATGATCAAAACAGAAATGATTGCTATCATTCTAGACCAATCTCCACTCTATTTATATTTTCACAGCTAACTCTAAACTAATAGAACTACAGAGGTAACCATTATTGGAATAACCTGTCCCTTGATGGCAGTCTCACTTTATTTATTCCTACTTTTAGTTTACGATGGACAAGTAGAGGTGATGACAATTGATCAAAATTTATATAGTAGAAGATGATCCAAAAATTCGAGATATTCTTGCTGATTTTTTATCTAAATATGATTATGAAATAAAAACGGTGGACGACTTCGATCTTATTCAAGAGGAATTTTTACAGTGGGAACCTCATCTAGTTCTATTAGATATAAACCTACCACGATTCGACGGTTTTTACTGGTGTCGTAAAATTCGTGCACGTAGTAATTGTCCAATCATCTTTATATCAGCAAGGGATAGCGGGATGGATCAAGTAATGGCTATTGAAAATGGCGCAGACGATTACATTACTAAACCGTTTCAACTAGAAGTTGTATTAGCGAAAATTAAAAGTATTTTAAGACGTGTATATGGAGAGTATCGCACGGAAAAATCGACTCAAGTAATCGATTTTGAAGGTCTTACATTAGATACAACGACGTTTATTCTTTCCTTTCAAGACAAAGAAGTACTATTAACAAAAAAGGAATGCCTCCTAGCTCAAGCATTTTTAACACATCCAGATCAAATTATTTCTAGGGAATTTTTACTGGAAAGGCTTTGGGACGATCAAGATTTTGTTGATGACAATACATTAAGTGTCAATATCACTCGTATCAGAAAAAAATTATCTGAGCTTGGGATTGATCAAGCCATTTCTACCATACGAGGTGCGGGTTACAAACTTGAAAAAACATGGGTGAACAATAAATGAAAGCATATGTACAGGATCAACTCATATCCATTCTTTTCTTTTATTCGCAAGTTGGTATTCTTTTAATCATCGCAAGACTGGCAAGCTCTGTTAGTGCTGAAGCGATTAGTACTGCAAATCTGATGTATATGCTCCTTGTTGCTACCAGTTTTTTAGTTATCTATCATATCTTTCGTTATATGAAGTATCGAGAAATATATCAATTTACCGCAAAGGAAACGAACGAGGCTGCATGGCTTCCAGATGCTCCAGATCAATTAACGAGACAATTAAAGGAGCATTACGAGAAACAGTATCACGCTTATAAGCAACAGTTAGAAAAGCTACATGCGGAGAAGAAACAGGAAAATATGTTTATGCAGCAATGGGTTCATCAAATGAAAACACCATTATCCGTAATAAGTTTAACCATCGAAAATGAGCAAATAAATCTCCCCCATGCATTCAAGCAGGATATGGAAGAAGAACTAGATCGGATGAAGAATGGGTTACAGCTTGCTTTATACCAATCTAGATTACAACAGTTCGAACGAGATTTCCATGTGGAAAAGATTGATCTGAATCAACTAGTCAGAACAGTCATTCAAGAGTATAAATCCAGCTTTATACGCCATCATGTATATCCAAAAATAGAGATACCATCTAATACGTATATTTATTCTGATCAAAAATGGCTAGGTTTCGTCCTTGGACAAATTACAAGTAATGCCATTAAATACGCAAGTGGAACAAAGACTAACATAACCTTTTCTACTGACAATCAATATGGTTATTATACTTTATCCATAATAGATCAAGGTATTGGTATTCCTAAACAAGACATTAAACAGGTATTTCATCCTTTTTTCACTGGAGAAAATGGCCGAAATTATCAAGAGTCCACTGGGATGGGACTCTATTTAACGAAACAAATTTGTGATGAATTACATCATCAGGTTTCCATTGATTCTGAGGTTAAGAAGGGCACTAAGATCTCCATTTCCTTTAACGCTTCATAGAAATCTTACAATAATGTAAGGTTTCTTTTTACTTTTGAAAGAATTATGAATAGGTTATCTCGACATATTGCATTTATAATAAAATTACTACAGTGGGAAAGGTTGGATTACTATGCCATTATTAGAAGCAAAAAATATCTCAAAAATATACGGAAACAATCGTGGCATTGAACATAGGGCCATCGATAATATCTCATTTGAAATTGAAAAAGGAGAATTTGTTGGGGTAATGGGTCCATCAGGTAGCGGAAAAACAACCTTATTAAATGTTCTCTCTACTATTGATCGATTATCTGCAGGTACTATCGAAATTAATAACGAGAATGTTACAAAACTCTCCAAAACAAAGCTCGCAAAATTCAGAAGAAAGCAAATGGGATTTATATTTCAAGACTTCAATTTATTAGAAACCTTAACCATAGAAGAGAATATAATGCTACCACTCACTCTTGACGGGTGTAAGGTAAATGAAATGGAGAAAAAACTTAGTAAAGTTGCCAAACAGCTAGGGATTGATACGATTTTAAAAAATAGAATCTTTGAAGTATCTGGCGGCCAGATGCAACGTGCTGCTATTGCCCGGGCAATTATTCATCAACCCGCCATTATATTTGCAGATGAACCTACAGGAAACTTAGATTCTAAAGCATCAAAGCAAGTAATGGAGGCCCTTTCCACTCTAAATGAAAAGCAGGAGGCAACAACCCTAATGGTAACACATGACCCTTTTGCTGCAAGTTTCTGTGAAAGGATACTATTCATTAAGGATGGAAGAATTTTTAACCAGCTCTATAAAGGGGAAAATCGTCAAACCTTTTTCCAGGAAATATTAAATGTTCAATCAATGCTTGGAGGTGATACAGATGACCTTCAGACAATTCGCATTTAATAATGTAAAGCGCAATGCACGTCAATATATGAGCTACTTCTTTAGCTGTATGTTCTCTGTTGCCGTGTTCTTTATCTATGCTGTTATTATGTTTCATCCTGAAATTGATGGACATGAATTTCGGGAAGGCGTCCAAAGAGGGATTATGGCAGCAGAGATCATCATATTTGGTTTTTCTTTTCTGTTCGTTATGTATTCGACTGGTGCCTTCATTAAATCAAGGAAAAAAGAGTATGGTTTGTTAATGACATTAGGAATTAGTAAGTCAAAATTAAACCGGATGCTCATACTAGAAAATACGATCATTGGTGTTGTTTCTATACTTGCAGGAATTCTAGTTGGCATGCTATTTGCAAATTTATTTATTATGGGTTTTTCCAAGATACTAGAACTAGAAGGAACATTAGGTTTTCATATAGCACCAAAGGCTATCATTATCACTGTCATAAGTTATTTCTTGATGTTTGAATTCAATTCTATTTTTGTAGTTTGGACATTGAAGACAAATGCAGTAGTAGACCTATTACGAGGAGTGAAAGCGAACAAACGCCCTCCTAAGTTCTCCTGGGTATTAAGTATCTTAGGATTAGCTCTAGTTATAGTAGCATATTATTTAGCTGCCACCTCTACCCTTATCACGATCGTTTATCGAATGTTTTACATCTTATTATTAATCATCCCTGGAACATATTTGTTGTTTACTCAATTTTCGGTTGCATTCATTTATTTATTGAAAAGAAGGAGAAATCTTTACTTTCATAAAACAAATTTGCTAACAATATCTGACTTAAGCTATAAATTAAAGGATCATGCAAGATTATTATTTTTTGTAACCATTTTAAGTGCTGTAGCATTCACTGCCTCTGGGGTATTATTTGGTGCTTTTAAAAGTGCAGAAGCAGAAGCGAACGCTTATTACCCGCAAGATGTTTCATTTTTAGCCAAAGGTGAAGATAATATTGCCATGATGGATAAAGAAATGGATACTGTCTTACAAAAATTTGAACAAGCTAACATCAACTATCAATCCATCACGGTAAATCGAACTCAGGCACAGCTCGAGAATCTAGGGGAAATGAACTGGGCTGATCTAATTTCTTTTTCCGATTATCAGCAAATAGCAGATCTAAATCAATATTCAAGTAAACAGAGTATAAAGGAAGATCAGATGTATATTATGCTTCCTAATATCGTTTTACCTGGAGAAGCTGATTTTCCTGAGGAATTAACCGTTAGCTCAAATAATTTTCAAGCTGTGCTTAATGTTGATACTATCACTTCAGTCATTAATACAACGATACACACTCGTTATACAATCGTCGTACCTGATCAAATTTTTGATGAATTCGCCAATGTTGCTGATCCAAATGAACAATATCGTTACACAGCAATGAATGTTCCTAATTGGACCAATCAAGCAGATCAAATAGTAGAGATTATGAAACATGTAAATAATGACATAGTAGAAATAGATGCAAGTGCTGATTTCTATGTAATGATGAAAAAAACTCTTGCACACACCTTATTCTTTGGGCTATTCATTAGTGTACTATTTTTCTTAGCAGCGGGGTCCATTCTCTATTTCAAATTATATCAGGATTTAGACAAAGACATTAGCAAATATAAAGCATTGTACCGAATTGGTTTAACGAGAAAAGAAATGAAGGCAAGTATTACTCAAGAGATTGCCTACTTGTTTTTTATCCCTTTTACAGTTGCAGTGATTCACGCAGGATTTGCTTTTAAGGCATTACAAAATATGTTAAGTGCTTCTGTATTATGGCCTAGTGTCATGTTAATAAGTTGTTATTTAGCTATTTATGCGGTTTACTTCTTTTTTATTAGAGGTTTATATATTTCCAAAATTAAACATGTCCTGTAACAGATTATTTTTCCCTTCATGGTAGTTAGTGCTATAATTAATCATGCATTTTCTTTCATGGAGGGATTTATTATGCAGTTTACTAATTCAGAAGCTTTACATAAAGAAGCACAGAAACATATAGTAGGTGGAGTAAATTCACCATCTCGAGCATATAAAGGAGTTGGTGGAGGATCTCCCGTATATATGGAGCGTGCAAAGGGGGCTTATTTTTGGGATGTTGACGGTAATCAATACATTGATTATCTCGGCGCATATGGGCCTATTATTACTGGTCATGCCCATCCACATATTACGAATGCTATTCAAAAGGCAGCAGAAAATGGCGTGCTATTTGGTACCCCTACAAAATTGGAAAACATTTTTGCTCAAAAACTAAAAGCTGCTATTCCTTCAATGGATAAGGTTCGCTTTGTCAATTCAGGAACAGAGGCTGTGATGACAACAATTCGAGTTGCAAGAGCTTATACAAATCGTGAAAAAATAATTAAATTTGCTGGCTGTTACCATGGACATTTTGATGCGGTACTTGTCCAAGCGGGTTCAGGTCCATCTACATTAGGAAACCCCGATTCAGCTGGAGTAACAGAAGCAACCGCAAAGGAAGTCATTACTGTTCCTTTTAATGATATGGAAGCTTTTCAAGAAGCTCTCCATCATTGGGGCGACCAAGTAGCTGCTGTTTTAGTTGAGCCAATTGTCGGTAATTTCGGCATTGTGGAACCCCACCCTGGTTTTTTAGAAAAAGTAAATCAGCTCGCGCACCAAAATGGTTCTCTTGTTATCTATGATGAAGTAATAACGGCCTTCCGTTTTACATATGGTTCTGCGCAAAAATTAGTAGGAGTCGAACCAGACATGACAGCACTGGGAAAAATAATCGGTGGTGGATTACCAATTGGTGCATATGGTGGAAAAAAAGAAATAATGGAACAGGTGGCACCATTAGGACCAGCCTATCAAGCTGGAACAATGGCAGGTAATCCTGCATCCATATCAGCTGGAATTGCTTGTTTAGAGGTTTTAAGTGAAAAAGGGTTATATGATCGCCTTGATTACTTAGGAGCGATACTCGAAGACGGAATGAACAAAGCTGCTCAAAAATATGGCATTGATATTACAGTAAATCGATTAAAAGGTGCACTAACCCTTTATTTCGGAAAGGAAAAAGTGACCAATTATGCTCAGGCAGAGGCAACGGATGGAGAGAAATTCGGTCAATTTTTTAAATTAATGCTAGAACAAGGTATTAACTTGGCTCCATCAAAATACGAAGCGTGGTTTTTAACGATTGCCCACACAGAAGCTGATATATTAGAAACCATTCGTTGTATTGACACAGCATTTCAGAAGATGAGTTAAAGGAAACCCGGAGTTTTAGTCCGGATTTCCTTTGTTAAAGAGATGGTTGCACTTTTTGACTTGGTTTGATTAAAAACAAAGTAATAAGAAAGGCTACGATGCTTAGTGCTGCTAAAAACCAATATAAAACCGACAAGTTATTCTCCATAATAATGGCAATGATAGGTGGACCTGCCGCTACACCTAAAAAACGCATACTGCTATATAATGAGGTAATCGTCCCCCTAACATCTTTTTCTACTCCTTCTGTAATAAGGGCATCTAGACAAGGTAATGACACACCAATACCAACACCTGCTATTGTTAATAAGAAAAGAACACTAACAATACTTGCATCACTCTTCACAAAAAATAAGGCACAAGCAGCAATAATATTACCGATTGCGATTAACCATTTCATCATTATTTTGTTTTTCCCTATTTTTTTTCCGGCACCATATGAGGCAAGACAAAGAAACAAAAGCGGAATGGCAAGATAAAGCCCCTTTCTCACACCATCTATTAAGTATCTGTCCTCAAGTAATGTTGACAAATGAAACAAAAACCCAAATAAAACGAACATATTGATACTCCCAATAATAAATGTTGTCATAAGCCATTTGCCGTTATAATGAAAGACTTTTTTTAGAGATCCTAAAAACTCAGAAAATGTTTGATTTGATTCTTGTTCTTTTTTCGGTGTTTTCACCATAAATAGTACTAATATAATGGAGATTGCCGAGAATATCGGAATAAAAATAAATGGTAAATACCAGATCGCTATAGCTAAAGCGGCACCTATAATGGGACTTAAAACCTTTCCAAACGTATTCGATGTCTCAATTAAGCCAAGTCCAGTACTGACCTCTTCTTCATCCTTGAATAAATCACCAACTGTTGGGATAACTACTGGGAACGCACCTGATGCCCCCACCCCCTGTAAAAAACGCCCAACTAATATAAGAAAATAGGGCTCATCCATACTCCATGCTGCAAACGCAGCAATCAATCCGCCAATTCCTGTCAATAATAAGCTAGGAATGATTACTTTCTTCCTGCCTATTTTGTCGGATAAGTAGCCAGCTAAAGGAATTAATATAATTGCTACAACGGAATAGACAGTAATGATTAAACTGGATTGAAAGGATGTAATGTTTATTTCTTTCTCGATTATGGGTAATACAGGTATTAACATAGAATTTCCTAATGTCATCATTAGTGGAATGGATGCTAGAGCGAATAAATCCTTTTTTTTGCCTTCCATCATGCTACTCCTTCTCATGTATACTTTATAGTTGACCTTCTTCCTATTCTTCTCTGATTTAAAATTTTCATACCCTTTCTATGCTCTGAAGTTTTTTCATTCCATTATCGGTGGTATACTTGTGAAAAAAGTGCAGTATATCTACAAAAGAGGTTGTGGGTACGTCTTTTGCAACTAATTTTAAAACGAACTAAAAGTTGGGAGGAACATTTATATGAAGCTCGGGGCACGGATGTTAAAAACAGGTATTGCTGTAGCTGTAGCTTTATATGTTGCCAATCTAATCGGAATTCCATCACCAACTTATGTTGGAATTGCAGCAGCATTTGCGATCCAACCAAACATTTACCGCTCCTTCCAGACGATGTTTGAACAAATTTATGCAAATTTAATTGGAGTCAGTATTGCAGCAATTGTTGTTTTTACGATAGGGAATGATCCTATTGTTATTGGATTTACAACTATTATCGTTATTGGAATATGTCTATATCTAAAAATGAATGAAAACACAATCGCACTTGCTATTATTGCCATACTTGCGATTATGGAAACGACTGAAATGTTGCTCCTACATTTCGCAGGATTGCGATTTTTTTCGTTAAGCTTAGGAATTGTTTCAGCATTTATCGTAAATATGGTTTTTTTACCACCTAATTATGAGCAAAAATTATTTAAACATATTAACCGAGTAACAACGGAGATTTTACAATGGCTTCGTATTTCGACAAGACACCTTTCCGATGAGCCAGCATTGAAGGTGGAAGTAGAAAAGCTACAAAGGGAAATCAAGCTTATTGACAATACTTATTTATTGTTTAGCGAGGAGAGAATTTACCGTAAAAAAAACCGAATCCCTAAAATGCGTAGACTAGCGGTTTTTAAGCAAATGATTATCACATCCAAAAAATCTCTCGAAACATTAGAAACGTTTCACCAATATGACAACAAGATTGAAACAATACCAAAGGAATTCCAAGGTGTACTTGTGAAGGAGTTAGATAAAATTATTTATTCTCATGAGAGATTATTATTAAGTGCTATGGGAAGAATTAGAAGAAACCAAACAAAATTGGTGCAGGAGATTACAACACCAAACATTCCTCACGTTGTAGATCAATTGTTTCAACTTTATGAAAAGGATGAAGAAGATCCATTGTCCCTACTCCCATTAGCCGCTCGTTTAATGGAATATCATAAAGAAATTCTTCATCTGCAAACATTGCTTTACAGCTACCAAAAGTTTCATCAAGGTATGGTAATCGAAATAGAGGAAAAGAAAAAACGAATATTACCTTAAATTAAAAGCCCCTACTAGAGCTGTATAGTAAGGGCTTCATTTGGTTCAATTATTTTGTTCATCTAATTCCTGGATTTGATAGAGGTTATAATAGCTTCCTCGCTTTTGCATTAATTTCTGGTGATTTCCTTCCTCTTTAATAAGACCATTTTCAATTAAAATAATACGATCAGCATGAGTAATGGTTGACAATCGATGTGCTACTATAAACGTTGTGCGATCAGAGGCTAGTTTCTCTAATGCTCCCTGTATTAAGCTTTCGCTCTCCAAATCTAATGCAGAAGTTGCTTCATCTAATATCAATAATGGTGGATTCTTCAAGAAAATACGTGCAATAGCGACTCGTTGCTTTTGCCCTCCTGACAATTTCACTCCACGCTCGCCAACTAGAGTATCATACCCATTTGATAATTCACTAATAAATGTATGTGCATTTGCCGCTTTAGCAGCTTCTATTACTTCTTCGTCTGTGGCATCAGGGTTTCCCATGCGAATATTCGCAGCAATTGATTCACTAAAGAGAATATTATCCTGTAACACCATACCAATCTTGTCTCTCAATGAACGAACCTTAACGTCACGAATATCCGTTCCATCGAGTAAAATCTGACCACTCGTTACATCATAAAATCTAGGTATCAGGCTAATAATGGTAGATTTTCCACCACCACTCATCCCTACTAATGCAATGGTTTCCCCTTTTTTCGCTTTTAAGGAAATATCCTGTAATACCAGTTCCTCTTCCTCGTCATAGCGAAAAGAAACATGATCAAATTCAATTTCGCCTTCTACTTCTTCTAAATTTTGTGCATTTGGTGAATCTTTAATATCGTATTTTTCGTCAATAAATTCAAAGACCCGATCCATAGAAGCAATGGATTGCACTAGTACTGTTGATGAACTAATAAGGCGTCGTAAAGGGTTGTATACAAGATCCATATAGCCTACGAAAGCAGCAATTGTTCCAACCGTTAATCCAGAAGTTATAGCAAAATATCCGGCAAAGCCAATTACTAATAATGGAGCAAGATCCGTGATCGTATTCATCACCGAAAATGTCTTCGCATTCCACGCCGTATGATCAATCGCTCTATCTAAGAAATTTTTATTCTGTTTATCGAATTGCCCCTGTTCATATTCCTCTAATGCAAAGCTTCTTGTAACAGGAATCCCTTGAACGCGTTCATGTAGATGTCCCTGTACTTGCGCCAATGCTTGTGACCTTTTTCTTGTTAATTCTCGAAGCTTTCCATAAAATATTTTTACTGATATTCCGTATAAAGGAAATAATGCAATGGCCACAATCGTTAACCAAACATCAAGATAAAGCATAATTCCGATCGCAATTAAGATGGTAACCATGTCCAGCCAAACATTCATAAGTCCTGTCATTACGAAATTTTTCGTTTGTTCCACATCATGAACAACACGTGAAATGATTTCACCGGTTTTCGTCCTTGCGTAAAACTGCATACTTAAGCGTTGGATATGATCAAATAATCTCTCACGGATATCGTATAGGATTTTATTTCCAGTCCATTGGGCCAAATATTGGCGGTAATATTCAACTGGTGGACGTAGCACAACAAAAACAAATCCAGCTACACCCATGAGCCAAGCTAATTCTGTTAATTTTTCATTGGAGCTCATTGTTTCAGAACCGATAATGTTGTCAATGACATATTTAACAATTAATGGAATTAATAAAGGGATCCCAAATTTAATGATCCCGATAAATATCGTTAATAAAATTTTCCATTTGTATGGTACAACATATTTTATATATCTTCTAATACTATCCAAATGATATTCACCTTTCTCTATGTTAGTGTAAGTTTTAAGATCGATAGGTCAAAAAAAGCTCATACCACTGATCTACAAACTCAGGTGAAAATGGTCCTTTCCTCTGTCTAATCCAATGTAATAAGTGCTCTACATTATTTTTTAATATTTTGTCTAATACTTTGGGATAATTCATCTGTTCCTTGTGCAGCTCATATTCATCCTCATCCAAAAGGGTATAAGTCATATCTGGAAATACTTTAACATCCAAATCATAATCGATATATTTAACAGCGCCATCCTCAAAAACAAACGGTGAACTAATATTACAATAGTAATGAATGCCATCATTACGTAACATTCCGATTATATTAAACCAATATTTCACATGAAAGAAACATATTGCTGGTTCTCTTGTAATCCATGTTCTACCATCACTTTCTGTCACAAGGGTTTTATCATTTGCCCCAATTACGCGATTGTTCGTTCCCTTCAATATGGTCGTTGTATCCCAGATACGATGGAGCTGACCATTATGTTTATAGCTCTGTATTTGAATGTTTCTACCTGGTTCAAGGCCATCCATACGTATCTTCCTTCCTATAATTTTTTTATTTTTATTTACATCTTAAGATGCGTCTTTTAGGTCATCCTTTATTATAACGATAAAATTTTATAAAATAAAATAATACAACTAGAATGAACCGAATATATCTATGTAAAAATAAGTAAATATCCCTATATATAGAAAAAGCTTAGATCATTGTGAGAATGATCTAAGCCTTTGATTGAAATGTTATTTTTTGTTGCTTTCAGACTTTCTGTTTTGTGCTCTTACTTCTTGAGCATTTGTTTCGCTAGCGAACTCAGTACCAAATTGTCCTTGACCTTGAGCAGCTTGTTGGTTTTGGCGCTTAACCTCTTGAGCATTTGTTTTGCTTGCTTGTGCTTGGTTAGCTTTGTTTGGTTGTTTAGCCATCATAATCACCTCCACGACCATTAATTTACCCACCTAAAAACTTTTTATCCACGAATTATAAATAGAAAAAAATGGTTAAATCAATTCGGCCACGCGATGGCTTAATTACCGTTATATTCTTGTATTTGAGATAATACCTTTTGATGTGAAACAGGCATCGGATATTGTGTTACTTCATCTAGAGGCAGCATCAATCCTTTTGGTTGGCCTACTCCTTTTATTCGCCAAACATCCATATTCCATGTAATATGGGAAAAAACATGCTTAACTGGCTTTAATTTTTCTAATTGAATTACATCTATTTCAAACTTTTCCTTTATATAGGTTTGAAGCAATGACTCGCTTACTTCCTTTTTGCTTACCATTGGAAATTGCCACATTTGAGCGAGCAACCCAGTATCTGGTCTTTGTTCTAACATAACCTTTTCAGTTTCATCTTCGATCACTAATGTAAAGTGGTCCTCTATTTTCTGTTTTGTTTTCTTTGATTTTATTGGTAATGATTGCTCTACACCTTTTGCAAATGCGGTGCAATGATCTTGAACAGGACAAAGCATGCAGCTTGGCTTTCTCGGTGTACATATGAGTGCACCAAGCTCCATTAATCCCTGATTAAAATAAGATGGATTTTCCTCTGATATCAGTTCACGGACAGCTTGTTCAAAAATTTTCCTTGTTTTGGCCTTAGCAATATCTTCCTCAATCAATAATATTCTTGACAATACACGCATTACGTTTCCATCAACCGCTGGTTCTGGTTTATTATACGCAATACTTAGTATGGCACCTCTTGTATATGGACCAACTCCTTTTAGATTCCCAAGTGACTCCACGTCATCTGGCACCTTAGCATCATAATTTTCGACTACCTCCCGTACCGCTGTTTGCAAATTTCTGACTCGAGAATAATACCCTAATCCTTCCCATGCCTTTAATACTTCTTGTTCATCTGCTTCTGCTAAGGCAGATAATGTAGGAAAAGATTTAGTGAACTGATTAAAATATGGAATAACGGTATCCACTTTTGTTTGTTGTAGCATAATTTCTGACACCCATACTCGATATGGATCTTGATTTTTGCGCCAAGGAAGATTTCTTTGTTCTTTTTCAAACCAATCGATTAAATCTTTACGAAATTGGGGTATATTAATAGTAATGGCTATATGATCATGATTATTTTTCACAATAATTCATCCTTCATGTTACAATGTTGTTAGAAAAAGTGTTATTCGAGTTAGATAATTTTTTATAGGGGGCAACTAAGAATGGATACTGCAACACATATCACAATGGGCATTGCTCTTGGTGGTATTGCCACTTTAGATCCAGTTGTACAACAGGACTCTGCACTATTTACAGCTGTTATGGTTGGTACCATAGTCGGCTCCCATGCACCTGATTTTGATACAATCTTGAAATTACGAAATAATGCCACCTATTTAAGACATCACAGAGGTATTACTCATTCGATTCCATTAGTAATCTTTTGGGGAATCGCTATTTCTTCTATAATCTACCTTTTCTTACCCGAGGTGAATTTTTTACATCTTTGGTTATGGACATCTCTTGCAGTAATTCTGCATGTTTTTGTTGATATTTTTAACGCATATGGCACACAAGCCTATCGCCCATTCACAAAAAAATGGGTAGCTCACGGTTTTATTAGCACCTTTGATCCCTATATTTTTAGTCTTCATGTTATTGGGATTATTGCATGGATATTAGGTGCCACTCCAGGCTACACATGGCTTGCCATCTATTTTATTATATTATTGTATTACATTAAAAGATATATGGACAAGAGAGAAATTGTTAAATTGATTTACGAACACTTTGACCATACCGAAAAAATTGCTACTTCACCGACAACGAAGCAAAATATATGGCGAATTGCCATCACTACGAAAGACTTTTACTATGTTGGTCAAGTAGAAGATGGACACATTGTCGTAAATGACCAATTTGATAAGATGCCTGTACCAGATAATAGGTTATTCGAGATTGCGAAAAAGGATAAAAATATCGCTGCTTTTCTTTCCTTCTCCCCGATTTATCGCTGGGAATGGAACATGTATGATGACTTCAGTGAAATTCGTTTTATCGATCTACGTTATCGAACAGCTGGTCATTATCCATTTGTCGCTGTAGTACAAATCGACGATAATCAGCGAATAATGAATTCTTATACAGGCTGGATTTTTTCAGAGGAAAAACTACAAAGTAAATTAAATGTGGATAAACAGGTTTCCTCGACTTTTTAAAGGAGCTGACAATTTTTGAGTCAGCTCCTTTAATTTAGGATTATGGAGTGTCATAATCACCCTTCTATTTTATCGCCAAGAATAGATAACGGCACTGCTTCTTCTTGTTCCAAGTGTTGTCCCAATAGATTAATGCGGTGTCCCCAAGCAAATACGCCATTAATATAGGTAATTTGAAATTGATGCCCTGGGTCTTTCGCAAGCTCATATTTATCGCCTTTTTTAAAATCAGCCGGATTGACAAGATAGGCCGCTGCCATTTGTAATTTCCGTTCTAATATTTCATATTCACTTATATTACCAAGCTGTTCAGCCTTTTGTACTTTTTCCTTAAGATTTGCCATTTCTTTTCTTAATTCCTCTACAGTATAGGAACTATATCTTCTCTCCATTTTACGCACCACCATTTAATATTACTCTTATTGTAGCATGATCCAAAAGGTGAATGGAAGTAACATATCCTTACTGTTAGAACTTCTATTGAAAAAGAAGTATACTAGGGGCAGAAGGGAGAGTTTTCTTCATGATTAAATTATTTGCAACAGATTTGGACGGAACGTTATTAAAGTCTGGAAACACAATTAAAAATAAGGATATTGAAGCTATACATAGCTTATCAAAAACTGAGATCGACTTTGCTATTGCTACTGGGAGGTTAGATCGAGACATCCTTGAAATTTGTAAAGAAATTAAGAAAAATGCCCATAGAGTAAGTCAAAATGGCGCATTTGTTTTGTCTGATTCCCATGATTTTATCCACCAGAGAACATTTGATTTAGAAATGAGCTACAAGTTGCATGAGCATATTACAAGCTACTCACATCTTGTTTGTATTTCTACAAAGGATGAGATCTATATTTCGAAGAGAACAGAGGAATTAAAAGCGATGGAGAATTTTCTTTATTTCCCATTAATAGAAGGGATTGATTTCATCGATAAGTATGGAACAGAAATTAATCCCAGTAAGTATATGTTGTTAGGAGAAAACAAACAGTTAGTATCTATTGAAGAAGAAATAAAGAACCTCTTCGGAATAAGTATCGAATCCTATATTTCTGACCCGAATTGTTTGGATATCGTACCAAAGGGTGTAAGTAAAGCAGATGGATTAAAACGATTAGCCAAGCATTTACATATTAAACCTTCGGAAATAGCCGTTATTGGTGATGCTTATAATGATATTCCGATGTTTGAAATGACACCAAATAGCTTCTGTATGTCATCAGCACCGATTGAAGTACAGGCTAAAGCAAAACACATCGTCGATGATGTATATGAAGCAATCGAACAAATCACAAGCCTTGTGAGTAATTAAGTGAAAGAAGCACGAATCCAAACACTATAGCTTGTAATTAGAGCTAAGGAGTCGTGCTCTTCCTTATAAGTCTTCCTCCATATATTCATCTATAAATCGTTGAATGGATTCTCCATCAAAGCCTTTTCTGTATAAAGCTGCTTTTACTTTTTGTTTTAGCTTATAACCTGTATCTTTCTTTTGATACTTGGTTTGTATTTTTTGACCTTGATAAACAACTGCTTGATATTCTGCTTCGGCGTCTTCTCCTAAGTCTATTTCCTGCAAAACGTCATGAATTAATTCAAGCGTAAAGCCTTTTTGAAGAATGTTTTGTTTAACGGCATTCAATTGTTGCTTGAAAGATTTCTTAGACGAATTAGTCATTTTTTTCTCAATTAATCGTTTCGTTTTCTCAAATTGCTTATCATACGTATAAAGCTCTAAGGCTCTATCAATGATAGCTGCTTCCACACCTTTGTCCTTTAACTCCTTCCTAACTAATATAGGACCTTTTGATGTTGTTTGGATTCTGGTTCGAACGAATGCTTCACTAAATGCTAAATCATCTAGTAAACTCTCCCGTTTTAATCTTTGGACAACTTCCTTGATGTATGTGATTTCTATGTCTTTTTTTTGTAAATATTCTATTAATTCTTGCTCAGATCGCATTCGGTAACTTAAGAAACGTATAGATAGGGTATACACTTTATAGGAGGCATCTTTCTCTTGAATTTGATCGATCAGTCCCTTGGTTAATTCCATACCTTTTCGGAGATGATAAGAAATTAGTAAATCTTCATCCACACTAAATGCATAATATTCCTTGTCATTTTCCTTTAAAAAAATATTATATCGATACTTTTGTTTCTTTTGAACGGTAATTTTTGAAATGGTTGGCAAAACACTCACCTCGTTTCCCTACCATTTTATCACACAAACACACGTTCTTCAAAGGGGGGGATTCTTAGATTTTTCTTACAGTCGTTTACTATTGAAAAACAAAAATAGGAGAGTGAGACGATGAAAATAGCGATAGCTGGTGGTACAGGATTTGTTGGTCAACATCTTACCAAGCATTTAATTGATCGTGGAGACGAGGTATTTATCCTAACTCGGCATCCCAATAAACATAGGAATAAGCAAAAAATAACCTATATCGGTTGGTTAAATGAGAATCTAAATCCCATTGCTCAATTACCACCATTGGATGCCATCATAAATTTGGCAGGGGAGTCCCTTTTTGGATATTGGACTAAATCAAAGAAGGATCGTATTTATCAAAGTAGAATCAAAGCTACCTATGCAATCATCGATATGATAAAAGAAATGAAATATAAACCTGCTGTGCTAATCAATGCCTCTGCAGTCGGCTATTTTGGTACTTCTCTTACAGAAACATTTACAGAATCAAGAAAGGAATCAGGAAATGATTTTTTAGCAGAAGTAACAGAAGCTTGGGAAAAAACCGCCCTAGAAGCGAATACTTATGGTGTACGTACGGTTATTGCAAGGTTTGGTGTCATTTTAGGGACGGAAGGTGCCTTGCCTTTAATGACAATGCCATTCAAATGGTATGTTGGGGGCAAAATTGGCTCAGGCGAGCAGTGGGTATCATGGATTCATATCACGGATGTCATTGGAATGATTTTATTTTCATTAGATCATCCTACGATTGATCAAGCCTTTCATATGACCGCACCAAGTCCTATAAAAAATAGCAAAATGGCAGAAGTTATTGCTCAAACACTTCATAAGCCTAACTGGTTACCAGTTCCAAGAGTTGCCATAAAGACCCTACTAGGTGAAATGAGTATACTTGTAGAATCAGGGCAAAAGGTTCTTCCTGAAAAAGCAATAAAGAGTGGTTACTCGTTCCAATATTCTCATATCGAAAAAGCACTAGAAGATTTACTTAAATAGTTTAATTATTGGTCATATTAAAGCAAATAACTGAATATTTTGGCATTTACATTAACTAAATGTATATTTTATAAACTTTCCTTAATATTACTTCTTATTACAAAGAATTTTTTTGTTTTTTTTACAAAAAAACTATTTACAATTACAGTGATTGTTGTGTAAGATAATAATGAGTTTTTTAGTAATTTCATTTTGTTATTTGATGACATATAAGGGAAGGCAAATGGTGCGCCACCAATACTGAGATATTGGTTCTAGTGGGTTCGATTCCCACCCCGAATTTTTGTGGCTTTTTGATAAAAATTCGAGGGTGGATGAGACACACTATAGGGCAAAGCTGCCTTTTTCATCACACCCTCCATCGAATAGGAGGGATTTTTTATGTTAAAAAAGAGAGATTTACAAGACGTGCCAGCCCTATATGAATTATTGAAGCACCCAGAGGTTTTTCCATATGTAAGACAAAAGGCATATTCCACAGATGAATTTTATTTTTTAACCAAAAAGACAATGGAAGCAGAGGAGAACGGAGAATTAATTTCTCGTACTATTCTAGATGATTACTACAACCCAATTGGAACAATAAACTTGTTTGATATTCAGAATAATACAGGATTTTTAGCGACGTGGATCGGCAAGCCTTATTTTGGAAAGGGATATAACCAATTAGCAAAAGACGCATTTTTTGAAGAGCTTTTTTACCAACAAGAGATTGAGGCGATTTTTATAAAAATCCGTAAATCTAATATCCGTTCAATGAAGGCCATTTTGAAGGTGCCTTTTGTCATATATGCAAATGTTACTTATCCAGAGATTTTCCAACAAATTAACCACTCTGAAATGGATCATCCAATTTATGACTTATTTGTGATCACGAAAGCGAATTATTTGCACCATTCGGAAACAGCAAAGGAGGGCGAAGAAGCAATCTAATTTTTTGTCATCGATTGGATAAAGTGCTACGATAAGATAGTGATTTTTCATTATTTTATTTGGAGGATTTATCAGGATGAAATATATACTGGTTCCAGCGCAAATCAGTATGCTGTTTTTATTTTATTATATTGGAGAGTGGATTCAAGATCTTTTCTCTTTGTTGATTCCTGGTAGCATCATTGGCATGCTACTATTTTTTCTTTTGCTACAAGTAAAAGCAATTAGAGTTCATTGGATAGAAAAAGGAATTGACCTATTACTAAAGGATATGCCGATCTTTTTTGTTCCCGTAACAGTAGGAATAGTGGAATACCTTGATTTTTTAAATGGTAAAGGGATTTTAATCCTACCAATAGCATTCGTGAGTACGTTAATCGTAACTGTTATTACAGCAATTATTTCTCAGAAAATTCTTCATAAAAGAGTTGAATCCTATGAGTAGACTAATACTTGGAATATTGTTCATCATACTAACAGTGCTTATTTTCTATCTTAGTAAAAAATTGTATCACATAATTCCGACACCATTCACATTGCCTATTTTTATCACATCCCTTTTCTTTGTTTTGCTACTCATCATTTTCGACATACCTTATCAAACGTACATGATAGGTGGACAATGGTTAGATCATTTTCTAGGCCCCCTTGTCGTTGCCTTAGCATTACCTCTTTACCGGCAACGACATTTAGTTAAGAAATATGCCACAACCATTTTCATTGGTGTTGCAATTGGCTCAATCATTGGAGTTACCAGTGGAATTGTTTTTGCTAAATGGTTTTCCTTTGAGGAGGTAATCATACAATCTATTGCTCCTAAATCTGTGACAACACCTGTAGCTCTAAGTATTGCAGATTCAGTTGGTGGCAACATGACTATTACTGCTATCGGTGTAATGATTGCAGGTATTGGTGGGGCAATGTTTGCACCACTTATGTTAAGGATTTTCCGTATTGACCATCCCGTTGCACGAGGGTTAGGTATTGGCACAGCTTCTCATGCAATTGGAACAGCAAAAGCTTTAGAACTTGGAGAGCTTGAGGGTGCTATTAGTGCATTGGCGATGACAATAACTGCCATAACTGTATCAATCATAGCCCCATTTCTTTTACAATGGCTCTTATAATGCTATAATAGCATTCATAATTTTTCTGATAAATGACAAAATAGGGCAGATGGCATTCATTTAAAAAGCGATCCTAGGAAGTCGTAAGCAGGCAAGGAAGGTGATCAAAATAGGAATCGTGGTGGTAGATGTTTGTGATAGTAATTTAATAACTACCTTTGATATAGAAGAAATTATTGAATCTGAATATCCGGAGGTTGCTGTACTAATACATGACTGTTTGAATTTTTGTGGATTGTGTCGTCTCAAGCCATACGCTATGGTAAATGGTAAAAGGGTACACGGGAAAACACCGGAGGAAACATTAGAAAAAATAAAAGCAGCGATTGAAGAAGAGCTGGCATTCTATAAATAGAAAAAAGGGCTTAAGTGAAGTGCAATCCAGTTGGGCTTGCACTGACAACAAGCCCTTTTTTTTATTCAAATATTGTCGAAAGCTCTATAAATCGTTTGTCTAACCCCTTCGCAACTGCTTCATGGACAATCTTTCCTTGATGGGTGTTCAAACCTTTAGCAAATGCTGGGTCTTTCCTCACATACCCCTGTAAGCCAAGATTTGCTAGGCGCACGATATATGGGATGGTAACATTTGTTAGTGCATAGGTTGCTGTCTTCGGTACTGCTCCTGGGATATTGGCAACTGCATAATGAGTAACTCCATGCTTCACATATATAGGATTATCATGGGTAGTAACACGATCAATCGTTTCGATCGTTCCTCCTTGATCAACGGCTACATCGACAACTACCGAGCCTTTTTCCATTGTTTTAATCATTTTTTCTGTTACCAGTTTTGGCGCTTTTGCACCTGGGATTAACACAGCACCAATTAGTAAATCTGCTGTTTTTATTTGTTCGTTAATATTGTATTCATTAGAAGCAAGTGTCCTTATTTTACCTTGGAATAGATCCTCTAATTCTCGCAGCCTTTGTATATTTATATCTAATAGCGTAACATTAGCTCCCAATCCAATTGCCATTCGTGCAGCATTTGTTCCAACAATTCCCCCACCTATAATGACAACATTCGCTGGGGATACCCCTGGGACACCGCCAACTAACACACCTTTACCACCATGAACCTTTTCTAAAAACCGCACACCTGCCTGGATAGACATTCTCCCAGCAATCTCACTCATTGGTACTAAGAGTGGTAAGCCTCCACCTCTAGCTTGAATCGTTTCATACGCGATTCCAGTTACTTTATTTTCAATAAGTGCATCAGCTACCTTTGGTTCTGCAGCAAGATGTAGATAAGTAAATAAAATTAAGCCTTCTCTAAAAAAGACAAATTCCTCTGGCTGAGGCTCTTTGACCTTTACTACTAGTTCCTGTGACCAAGCTTCTCTTGCCGTTTGTACAATTACTGCCCCAGCTTCTTCATAGGCATGATCCGAAATAGCACTGCCTAAACCAGCACCTGTTTCCACCTTCACCTCATGGCCAGCTTGGGTTAGTGTCAGCACTCCTGCCGGTGTCATAGCTACCCGATTCTCATTACTTTTCATTTCTTTTGGTACCCCTATTTTCATCCAGTTCACCTACCTTCTATTTGCTAGTATGTTATGAAAAATTCTTATTATTCGTTTTCCCTTTTTTGTATTGTTTTAATACAAAAAGTTATAGTGGTATTCAACCTGATATTATTTTTTTTGGTTATCGTGCAATGTAATTGTGACATTACCAAGATATTGCCTTTTATCTTGTAACTCATACCGTTTGGCGACTATTCTTTCGATACTTTAATTTCAAAAAAACCATAGCATCAATCGCTATGGCTTAAAATCCAAAATCAAGTTGTTTCCCTGTTTCCGTAAAAGTTTTGATATTACTTAAAATCATTGGCCAATGGTCTTTCGTGCTTTTATAGGATGGATGTTCTTGTGACCATAGATCATTTATTAAAGTTAATTTCGTACAGTTTCCAACAGTAGTTAAAGTATAAGTGATACGTGTCTCAAGGTTAGCATGATCTTGATTATACGAAGGACCAGGATGTTCCGTAAAGCTCAGTTTTTCTAATGGATTACATGTCAATATCTTTCCATATACATGAACTGTCTCCTCACCATCATTACCAGGTCCGATATAGGAAATAGTCTCACCTGGTATAAAAGATGATCGGATCGTACATCCATAAAAGGTTTGCTGTACCCCCTCATCGGATACCAGCGTTTCCCATACCTTTTCTATTGGTGCATTGATATAAAAATCGTAACTCAAATCCATTTGTCATTCCTCCTATTCCATTTTACTAGTATGGTATAATAACCTCATCAAAATGTATTGTATAAATGCGACAAACATATAAGTTAGGTGTGAGAATTATTGAAAAAAGTAATTACAGTTCCAAAAGGGATTCTACATTCAAAGGAAGGAAGTAAGAAGTTTACTCTTCATCGCTATAAACCTAGTATTGAAGCATCTGCTATTGTTCAACATTATTGGTTTGTAAGATGGGATCTATTAGAGGACACACCATACGAACAACATGTTGTTTCACATCCTAATATTAATTTGGTTTTCGAAAAAGATTATGCCAGTATTCATGGAATAAAGCGCACTATTTCTTCCCATTTGTTAGAAGGTAGGGGCTCAGTGTTTGGTGTAAAGTTTTTGCCTGGAGGTTTCTATCCACTCTGGAAAAAGGATATATCTCAACTAACGGAAAAATCGATCGACTTTCAAGAGGTTTTCCATATAGACAGTAAAACGATTCGAGATCAACTTTTTCAAAACCATGATGTGGCTGAACTCTCTATTCCACTAATAGACCAGCTAATATGTTCTAATCTGCCGGAACCTGATGAAAAAGTTGATTTAATCTCTCAAATTGTTTTATTCATTAGAGAAGATCGGTCAATTATCAAAGTGGAAGATGTGGCGAACAAATTCAATTTGCATGTGAGAACGCTTCAACGCTTGTTTGACCGCTATGTTGGCGTTAGCCCTAAATGGGTAATCAAGCGTTATCGACTTCATGAAGTAGTGGAAAGCATTGATAAGGGTAGTACTAAGAATTGGGCAGATCTGTACACAAGACTGGGTTACTATGATCAGGCACACTTTATTAAAGACTTTCGTTTGATTGTTGGGAAATCACCTGAAAAATATTTTAAGGAAAGCTAGGAAGTGATTATTTAATTTTAAAAAAAAAAAATGGAGCATATCGGGCTCGAACCGATGACCTTCGCGCTGCCAGCACGACGCTCTCCCAGCTGAGCTAATGCCCCGTAAATTTTATATTATCAATTAATGAAAGTTGTAGCAAGTAAAAAAGGGGCTGGGACAAAA
>JACYYK010002782.1_pt2 | contig 50346 bp, 52 predicted proteins | sample 8236871 | NCBI WGS metagenome assembly JACYYK01 (sample SAMN14103087, study PRJNA606662) | landfill metagenome | isolation source: landfill solid waste inoculated with endophyte fungus Paravalsa indica | place: India:New Delhi, Okhla landfill site | collected 2017-11-05 | reverse complement strand
AGAGTAGGACGCTGCCAGGCAACGGAAAAGCCTCTTAGTTTTAACATTAAAACTAAGAGGTTTTTTGTATATGGAGGAGGCATTGAATTTTGTCCATGTTATAGTATCCTTAAAAAGGGGGAAGTTGAATCGTGCAAGGAGTTATGATAAACGAGTTACATACAGAAGATGAAATAAAAACTGCCTATAAGGTGATCAAGCAATTAAGATCACATTTGAAAGAGCAAGAGTATCTAGCATTAGTAAAAGAGGCGCAAGAAAAAGAAAATTATAAAATGGTTGCATTAATAGTAGAGAACGAAATAGTAGCTGTGATTGGGTTTCAACCGATGATCACTCTCTATTATGGTAAATTTATTTGGGTTTGTGATCTAGTTACAGATTATAATCATCGATCACTAGGTTATGGAAAGCAATTACTTTCTTATCTTCATCAATGGGCAAAAGATAATGATTATGAAAGTATCGCACTTTCCTCAGGATTGCAACGAGAGGACGCCCATCGATTCTATGAAGAAAAGATGAATTATGATAAGGTTAGTTATGTATTTAAAGCACCTTTATAATTGTTTCACGTGAAAAAATTTTTTCTATAAAGTAGGAATATATTTTCATAGATTGGTCACAATAGTAGTGGAGGTGTAAAAAATGAAGGAAAAAACATTCAGCACACACTGCGGAGTATGTGATCAATCAAAGAAAGATGGAATCTATTTATATCATATGTTTATTTGTCACGAATGTGAGAAAGAGATTGTCGCTACAAACCCTTCGGATAGTCATTACGACTATTTTGTCAAAAAGTTGAAGGCAATCAATCAAACTACTTCAATGATTCAATAGTGAGGATAAAAGCAATGGAAATCAACCAAAGAAAAACTCCAATATATGATCAAGTACTTGAGCTTGCAAAAAAACAACCATATTCTTTACACGTACCAGGTCATAAAAATGGAAGAGTTTTTAATGAAATCGGATACGAACATTTTAAAGAAGTTTTAAGATTTGACCTAACAGAATTACCAGGCTTGGATGATCTCCATGCACCTGAAGGAATGATAAAGGATGCACAACAATTAGCAGCGAATTGGTTTGGTGCTATGGAAACATTTTTCCTTGTAAATGGTAGTACAGTTGGAAATCTAGCGATGATAATGGCTACTTGTCAATCGGGCGATATGGTACTTGTACAGCGAAATTGTCATAAATCTATTTTACATGGATTAGAGCTTGCTGGTGTCCGACCAGTATTTCTTGCTCCTGAATTTGATCATGATACAGAACGTTATGATCATCCATCTCTTAAAACATTAGAAAACGCTAGCGAGCTTTATCCAGAGGCAAAAGCACTCATATTAACTTATCCAGATTATTTTGGAAAAACCTTTGAACTAAAACAAATGATAGAAAAAGCACATCAAAGAAATATGGTCGTTTTAATTGATGAAGCACATGGCTGCCATTTTTCTATCCCATATCTATCTTCCCCATCAGCAGTATCGTTAGGTGCTGATATAGTTGTCCAATCTGCCCATAAAATGACCCCCGCTTTAACGATGGGGGCTTTTTTACATGTAAATAAAACAGAGCGAGTAGATGTTCACCGACTTCAATATTATTTACAAATGTTGCAATCTAGCAGTCCATCTTATTTAATTATGATTAGCTTAGATTTAGCGAGACATTACTTAGCAAATTATAAAAGGGAGCAATTTTACCAATTAATGCGTTATATGGACGAAGCCCGTGAAATTTTTGCAACAAATGATTTCTGGCGACTAGAAGAACAAGAGGAAATGGATGATCCATTAAAATGTGTGTGGAAAATAAATCCTTCCCTAACACCAGCGATGGTGGCAGAAGTATGTCAATCGGAAGGGCTCATCCCAGAGCTCGTAACAGAACAAGATATCTTATTTATCTTTGGGCTAGAACCAACTATACCGGTAAGATCGCTAAAGAATACGATCAAAAAAATAAAAGATCGATTAAAATTGTTAACAAATCATGATAGAATAGAAACAAACAATCGTTTTATTCCATATAGAACGAACGAATTGGCACTTTCCTATCAAGAGATGAAAGAAAGAGATAGTAAGTGGGTAAAGCTTGAGAATACAATTGGTTACATAGCTGCTGAAGCTATTGTCCCGTATCCCCCTGGAATTCCATTATTGGTGAAAGGGGAATATATTACAGACGAACATGTGCAGCAAATCCATACACTCCAGGCAAACCATATCTTATTCCAACCATCTAACGTATTAGATGGATTGTATGTTTTCGAGAAGGAAAAGAAAGACCAATCTGAAGGAGAATGAATGTTGTCAGGATTATTTATAACTTTTGAAGGAGGCGAAGGTGCTGGTAAAACGACCGTGCTAAATAGACTGGCCCAACGCTTAGAAAAAGAGAATTATCAAGTGGTCACCACAAGAGAGCCAGGTGGCATTCCCATTGCCGAAAAAATCCGAGGGATTATTCTAGATCGGTCCCATACGATGATGGATGCAAGAACAGAAGCATTGTTATATGCTGCAGCGAGAAGACAGCATTTAGTAGAAGTGGTTATTCCTGCATTAGAAAAAAATCAAATTGTCTTATGCGATCGTTTTATTGATAGTAGTTTAGCCTATCAAGGTGTAGGGCGAGGTCTTGGTATGGAAGAAGTGTATCAAATCAATCAATTTGCGATTGATGGTAGGATGCCAGATCTGACCTTGTTTTTTGATATTTCTCCTAGGGATGGTTTAGCGAGAATTGATCATAATAAAGATAGAGAAAAAAATCGATTAGATGTAGAGGCCTTATCCTTTCACCAACAGGTCTATGATGCCTATCAACAATTAATTGAAAAATTTCCACAACGGATCAAGAAGATCGATGCAAATTCTGATATAATAAATGTAGAAAATGCAGCATATAAAGTGTTAGAAGGCTTTCTCCCTTAATAAAATATCATAAAGGAGGCGGTAAGGATGAAATTAATTTTGGCTGTAGTTCAAGATAAGGATAGTAACCGATTAATAGATGCGTTGAATGAAAAGCATTTTAAGACAACGAAGCTTTCTTCCACAGGCGGATTCTTAAAGGAAGGTAACACAACTTTAATGGTGGGCTGTGAGGATAAGTATGTTGAAGAAGGTTTAGCTATTATCAAGGATAATTGTAGCCAAAGAGAGCAAATGGTTTCTCCTGTATCTCCAATGGGAGGTAGTGCCGACTCTTATATTCCACGCCCTATTAACGTAGAGGTGGGAGGAGCAACAGTTTTTGTTGTACCTGTTGATGAGTTTCATCAATTTTAAACTAAAGGTAGGATTAGGATGAAAATTAGCCAAGAAATGAGAACACAGCTGGAATCAATGAACAAAAATGAGCAACAAAAAAGGGTGAATAACCAGCGATTTGATTCTTTAGTGAAGGCTGAATCTACCCAATTAAAGCAAGCAGAATTGCAAAAATTAATGTCCGAATTGACAGCGCAAGGAGAAAGGATTGCTCGATTTCGTTCATTTAAGGATTTAGCTGCCTATAAAAGGATGGTAAAACGCTTTGTCAAAGAGGCGGTTAACTTTGGTCTTGGATTAAAGAAATCGCACAGCTTCTTAATGGATGGCGATAACAGAAGATTAACGATCGTCAAAGAGATCGATGAGAAACTAGTCGAATTATCGGAAGCGGTATTGGATCAAGAAAAAAACTCAATTGAAATCTTAGATGTAATTGGTGAGATCAAAGGATTACTCATTAACTTATATACGTAATATGATAACCAAGAGGGGGAGGATAGATTAGCTTCAAATACTAATCAATCCTTTTTTCTTTACACAATGGATTTAATATAAAAGGTTAAAAATAGAAGGTAGGCCAATATATGGTAAGTTCATGGTTAGATATAAAAAAACGACAGCCAATTATTAGTAAAATGATGATGAATAGTATTGCAAAGGGTCGAATCTCTCATGCCTATTTATTTCAAGGGGATAAAGGAGCAGGGAAATATGCACTCGCTCATATGTTTGCTAAAAGTATTTTTTGTCAGCATAAGAACGGAGAAGAGCCTTGCCAAACGTGTAGAGATTGTCGACGTATTGAAAGTGGCAATCATCCTGACTTGCATATTGTTAAACCAGATGGTGCGAGTATTAAAAAAGACCAAATTCTACATCTACAAAAGGAATTCACTTATACTGGATTAGAATCAAATACAAAAGTATATATAATTGTTGATGCCGATAAAATGACAGACAATGCTGCTAACCGATTATTGAAGTTTTTAGAGGAGCCTAGTCAAAAGACAACCGCTATCCTGTTAACAGAAAATAGTCAAGCAGTCCTCTCCACTATTCGGTCTCGGTGCCAAATCATGTCTCTACACCCTCTTAACCCCAAGCAATTAGAAGAACAATTACTAAAAGAAGGGTTATCGGCGGCCTCTGCTAAGCTAATGACGATCTTTACACAAAATGTGGAGGATGCTATCGAAAAAAGTAAGGATACTTGGTTTGCACAGGCGCGAAAGTTAGTGGTACAATTAATTGAAATGCTTCAGCACAACAAAGACGAAGTGCCAGTATTTTTGCACACTCAATGGATGCCGCATTTTAAAGAGAGGAATCAGTTACAAGAAGGGCTAGATTTATTGCTAGTATTTTTTAGAGATTTGCTTCAATATCATCTTGAGGAGCATTCAAAGATCGTATTCGTTCATCAAATGGAGAAAATCGAGGCTTCTAGCATGTTCTGGTCAATGAAAAATGTAACAGAGAACCTCCAAGCTATTATGGAAGCGAAGAGAAAGCTTGAACAAAACGTCCATCCACAATTAGTCATGGAGCAATTAACACTTCAAATACAGAGGTGAACTTTAGTGATAGAAGTTATTGGTGTCCGCTTTAAGAAAGCGGGTAAAATATATTATTTTGACCCTGATGAGGTTAAGTTTACGAACGAGGACTATGTGATAGTAGAAACCGTTCGTGGCATAGAGTTTGGTAAGGTAGTCGTAGCGAATAAAGAGGTAGACGAGGAAGATGTCGTACTACCACTGAAAAAAGTGATTCGTATGGCGAATGAGAAAGATAAAGTACTCGTTCTAGAAAATAAGGAAGTCGCTCAAGAAGCATATGAGACATGCCAGGTAAAAATTAAAGAACATGATTTAGAAATGAACTTGGTCGATGTGGAATATACTTTTGATCGGAATAAAGTTATTTTTTACTTTACTGCAGATGGTAGGGTAGATTTTCGTAATCTAGTAAAGGATTTAGCTTCTGTCTTTAAAACAAGGATTGAATTACGCCAAATAGGGGTAAGAGATGAAGCTAAATTACTTGGAGGAATTGGCCCATGTGGTCGTATGCTTTGTTGCTCAACCTTTTTAGGAGACTTTGAGCCAGTATCGATAAAAATGGCAAAGGATCAGAACCTCTCCTTAAATCCTTCGAAAATATCTGGTCTATGTGGTCGCTTGATGTGTTGTTTAAAATATGAAAATGATGATTATGAAACAGCAAAGCGTGAGCTACCAGATTTAGGGGAAAGTATTAAAACTTCTTATGGCAATGGTAAAGTCGTTGGTTTGAATATTCTAGAAAGATTGATCCAAATAGAAATCCCTGAAAAGGAAAGAGTCGTTGAGTACACACTAGATGAATTAATGGAAGAAGGCGTTATAAAGACCCAGGCTGCAGAATGATGGGGTGAAAACACTTGAAAAAAAAAGAATTATTTGAACAGGTTTCAGATATGGAGGAACAGATCGGACAATTGTATCAACAGCTGGGTGATTTAAAACAGCAGTTACGAGATATCCTCGAAGAAAATCATCGATTAGAGATGGAAAATCACCATCTACGTAATCGGATGGAGGAGAAACAAGAGAAGAAAGAAGAGAGTGAAGGGAACGAAGAAGGTGACCTAGCCATTGGAGAAGGATATGATAACCTAGCACGATTATATGAGGAAGGTTTTCATATCTGTAATGTCCATTTCGGTAGCCCAAGACAGGATGGGGATTGCTTGTTCTGTTTATTGTTTTTAAATAAAACGAAATAATTGACTCTATTCACAAAGACTGGCGTTTTACATGTCAGTCTTTTTATACAGTGAGGACTTTTATAACTTATTATGTAAAGACAAGGTGATGAACAAGTTGCAGTTAAAAGAAGATGAAAGACTCGACAATTTATTGGCAGATGAAACAATGAAGATCATTCAAAGCCAAAGTGCTTTTGCCTTTTCATTAGATGCAGTATTATTAGCAGATTTTGCAAAAATACCTTTAAAAAAAGGGAAGATTCTCGATTTATGTAGTGGGAATGCTGTTATTCCTCTATTGTTATCGCGAAAAACGAACGTTCCCATTACGGGTGTAGAGATCCAAGCTAGACTCTATGACATGGCAGAACGAAATGTCCGATTAAATAAGCTGGAGGATCAAATTAGTATGATCCACGGTGATCTTAAGGACATGCCTACCCGCTTCGGTAACAACAAGTTTGATGTCGTTACCGTCAACCCACCATATTTTCAAACGAAAAATAAAGCACACCAGAACGAAAATCATTATTTAACGATAGCACGTCACGAGATCTATTGTACGCTAGAGGATGTAGTAAAAGCCTGTAGTCGTCTTGCGAAATCAGGAGGTAAGGTAGCGATGGTGCATCGTCCTGCACGATTAATGGATATACTAACCCTTTTCAGACAATACAAGATAGAACCAAAGCGAATGCGATTGGTCTATCCGAAAAAGGATAAAGAGGCGAATATCGTCCTCATCGAAGGCATTCGAGATGGCAAGCCAGATCTTAAAATGCTACCACCTTTGTTTGCGTTTTACGACAATGATCAATATTCAGAAGAGTTAGAGGGGATCTTATATGGCAAGCAATAGTCAGCATTATGTATACATATTGAGGTGTAAGGATCAAACTCTATATACAGGCTATACAACAAATGTTGCTAAGCGCCTGAAAAAGCATATGGAAGGTAAGGGAGCCAAATATACAAGAGGAAGAGCGCCTTTTACCCTCGTTTACAAGCAAAAATGTCAAACAAAATCAGAAGCCATGCAGCTTGAGGCACAGATAAAGAAGTTACCTAAGCAAAGAAAATTAGCTTTGATTCATGAAGCAAATCAAAAGATAGGTGAAGAGGATGAAGATTCAAAAAAGCTTTTCAGAGCCATACGATAACGGTGTCTTGTATATTGTGCCAACCCCGATTGGCAATCTAGAGGATATCACGATAAGAGCACTGAGAATTTTGAAAGAAGCAGATTTAATTTTGGCAGAGGACACGCGGAATACAGGGAAATTACTGCATCATTTTGAAATAAAAAAGCCGTTCTTAAGCTATCATGAGCACAATAAGCTGGAAAGACGAGAAGCGATCTTAGCTAAATTAGCAGATGGAGAGAAATTAGCCTTAGTGAGCGATGCTGGAATGCCTGGAATATCTGATCCGGGCTATGATATCGTGAAATCGGTAATCGAAGAAGATGTTCCGGTGATTGTATTACCTGGGGCAAGTGCAGCATTATGTGCATTAGTTGGTTCAGGCCTGCCGACGGAGCAATTTTATTTTTATGGTTTTTTACCACGGAAAAAAAAGGATCGAGATGATGCTTTAGAGCGGTTAAAGAAGCAGGATTCGACGATTATTTTATATGAATCGCCATATCGACTATCAGATACGTTAAGTGATTTATTAGAAAGCTTAGGAGATCGACAAATTAGCATCGCAAGAGAATTAACCAAAAAGTTTGAAGAATTCACTCGTGGTGCATTAAGTGATGTTGCCAAATGGGCGGAGGATCGTACCTTTAAAGGCGAATGCTGTATTGTCCTAGAAGGTAAAATCTGGACAGAGGAAGAGAACTGGTGGGATCCACTCACACTCAAAGAACATGTAGAAAGAATAGCTGCTATTGAAGATATTTCAAGCAAAGAAGCGATTAAGGTTGTCGCAAAGGAGAGAAAGATTCCAAAGCGTGAAGTATACCAGGCTTATCATACAGATTAGAACAAGATAAGCATTTATCGAAAAAAATCCAGAAGTACAAAATAACCCGAACTGTATCAGTTCGGGTTAATATTTCATTACTTCATTTTGCTTTGGATTTCTTCAATTAACTGTTTTGCGCCTTCTTGGCTGAGAATTAACTTGCCATCCGCAAGTGATAGGTTGTCATCAGAGATGTCACCTGTAATAGCGCATGTCATGTTTGGCTTGTACTTCTGTAGGATAATTCTTTCATCATCCACGTAAATTTCAAGCGCGTCCTTTTCGTTAATTCCTAGTGTACGACGAAGTTCAATCGGGATAACGACACGACCTAATTCGTCTACCTTACGTACAATACCAGTTGATTTCATTATTTATTCTCCCCTTCAATAAATAAAAATTCGGCAAGATTCGACATCTATAGCGTTATAATACCATTAGTTGCCATTAATGTCAAACGAATTTTGAGATTTTTTCAAGAAATTTTAAGGAAATGGAAGTATTACTGAGATTCGACATTTTTCTTTAAAAAATGTATTTTTTCAACCTTTTTCTTATGAAATTGGCTGAATATGCAATAATAATGGAAAAGTAAACGAAAAATCGCTACAATATAAGCAGACTGATTTTGAGATGGAAAAAATAAAAGGAGGATTGCCCGATGTCAGAAAATAGCAAAACTTTTTATATAACTACACCAATTTATTACCCAAGTGGTAATTTACATATTGGTCATGCCTATAGTACAGTTGCAGGGGATGCCATGGCAAGATATAAACGTTTGCGTGGCTATGATGTTCGTTATCTAACGGGAACGGATGAACATGGACAAAAAATTCAAAAAAAAGCGGATGAAGCAGGCGTTACGCCACAGCAGTATGTCGATAATATTGTAAGTGGCATCAAGGAATTGTGGCAAAAACTTGATATTTCTAACGATGATTTTATTCGAACAACAGAAGAAAGACATAAAAAAGTTGTCGAAAAGATTTTTGCGAAATTAGTAGATCAAGGGGATATTTATTTAGATGAATATGAGGGAAGCTATTGTACTTCCTGTGAATCCTTTTTTACAGAGCGTCAGCTAGAGAATGGTCGATGCCCAGATTGTGGTGGACCAGTGGAACAAGTAAAAGAAGAATCATATTTCTTTAAAATGGGGAAATATGTAGATCGTTTATTAGCTTTTTATGAAGAAAATCCGCAATTCATTCAGCCAGAAAGCCGTAAAAATGAAATGATCAACAACTTCATTAAGCCAGGTCTTGAGGATTTAGCTGTTTCGAGAACGACCTTTGATTGGGGAATTAAGGTACCTGGTGATCCGAAGCATGTTATCTATGTATGGATTGATGCATTAACGAATTATATTACAGCACTTGGATATGGTTCAGATGATGATTCCCTATACCAAAAATATTGGCCGGCAGATGTACATTTAATGAGTAAGGAAATTGTTCGTTTCCATACGATTTATTGGCCTATTATGCTAATGGCTCTTGATTTACCATTACCGAAAAAAGTATTTGCCCATGGTTGGATCTTGATGAAGGATGGCAAGATGTCTAAATCCAAGGGGAATGTTGTCAGCCCGATCGATTTAATCGATCGTTATGGCCTTGATGCACTGCGTTATTACTTATTACGTGAAGTACCATTTGGTTCTGATGGTGTTTTCACACCAGAAGGATTTGTGGATCGAACCAATTATGATTTAGCGAATGACTTAGGAAATTTACTTAATCGTACGGTTGCGATGATTCAAAAATATTTTGATGGAAAAATTCCTGCTTTTAATGCATCAGAGGACGAATTTGATCAATCACTAGAGAAGCTTGGTCAAGAAACGATCGAAAATGTAGAAAAAGCACTTGATGAAATGGAATTCTCGGTTGCCTTAACCAGTATTTGGAAATATGTTAGTAGAACAAATAAATATATCGATGAAACAGAGCCATGGGTATTAGCAAAGGACGACAATAAAAAAGCTCGCCTCGGGAATGTTATGGCCCATTTAACAGATAGTTTGCGTCGTATTGCAATCTTACTACGCCCATTCTTAACGGAAACTCCAGCCCGAATATTTGAGCAAATCGGGGTGACAGAGCAAAAAGATCAGGAGTGGAATAGTGCACGAGAGTTTGGTGTGATAGCAGAAGGCACTTCTATCGTCAAAAAAGATCCAATTTTTCCACGTTTAGACGTCGAAAAAGAAGTGAAAATTATTAAAGATATGATGAAGCAGCCAGAGCCTGAGAAGAAAAACACCGCTAAAACAAATGAAGTAACCTACGACGACTTTATGAAGCTAGATTTAAAGGTAGCAGAAGTGGTTCGAGCAGAAAAAATGGAAAATGCAGATAAACTGCTCCGCCTTCAATTAGACTTAGGGGAAGAAAAGCGTCAAGTCATTTCCGGTATTGCCAAATTCTATACACCTGAAGAAATGGTAGGTAAAAAGGTTATTTGTGTAACTAATTTAAAACCAGTTAAACTGCGCGGGGAGCTATCAGAGGGTATGATCCTCTCAGGTGAAGACAAGGATGGTAAGCTATCCTTAGCTACTGTTGAATCAGATTTACCGAATGGTTCTGTCGTAAAATAATGCATCATTCTAATATACCTCCATTTCCTTTAAAGTGAAACGGAGGTATATCTATTTTATATGTTGTGATTATTAGTTTTACTATATTGGAACGAAGGAGGCATAAACATGTTATTTGATACACATGTTCATCTCAATGTCGCACAATTTGAAGAAGATAGAGAGGAAGTCATAAAAAGAGCGAGGGATGCAGGGATAGAGCATATGGTCATCGTCGGCTTTGATAATGAGACAATACCGAAAGCGATCGAGCTTGCCGAGGAGCATGATTTTATCTATGCAGCGGTTGGCTGGCACCCTGTTGATGCGATTGATATGACAGAAGAAGACCTTTTACGCATAGAACAATTAGCAAACCATCCAAAGGTTGTCGCAATAGGAGAAATGGGTCTTGATTATCATTGGGATAAGTCTCCTAAGGATGTACAAAAAGAAGTATTTCGAAAACAAATTCGATTAGCCAAAAAGGTTCAATTGCCGATTATTATCCATAATCGGGAGGCGACAAAGGATATAATTAAGATCCTACAAGAGGAAAAGGCAAATGAGGTTGGTGGGATTATGCATTGCTACAATGATTCTACTGATTACCTGGATGCCTGTCTTGCTATGAACTTTTATATTTCTTTAGGTGGTCCAGTTACGTTTAAAAATGCTAAGCTACCGAAAGAGGTGGCGATTGCGGTTCCGGAGGATCGCTTATTAATTGAAACCGATTGTCCCTTTTTAGCACCACATCCAAATCGAGGGAAAAGAAATGAACCGGCATATGTCCGACTTGTTGCTGAGAAAATTGCCGAACTTCGCGGTGTTGATTATGACAGCATTTGTAAGATAACGACAGAAAATGCTAAACGCTTTTTTGGCATCCAATAGTATTACTGCCTGTTACGATAATGTAATGAATTTGAAATATTTAAATGAAAGAAACAGAAGAGTCCTTAGAAATCAAGGGTTTTTCTGTTTCTTTTTGTGTAAACGCCTGTTTGACAGCTTTTTTTTAACTATATATAATACAACGGCGAGCATAAGGAGGGTGAGAGAATGTTAAAACGTCTTTTCAGCTTGCGAAACCTATTGAACAACAAAGACTTTGTCTATGCTGTTACACTATTTGCTATTATAGGAACTATTAGTTTTTTATTTTATGAAATTTCTAAGGCAGAGGTCACCGTTGTTCAAGAAGGCGAAGCGACTACAGTTCGTACCCACGCGAATACTGTAGAAGAAGTGCTCAAACAATTAAACATACATGTAGCAGAACATGATAAATTATCACATAAGTTAAATGACATAGTTTCCTCAGAAATGAAAATCGAACACACGGTTGCAGATCAGGTAATCGTTCGACAAAATGGAGAAGAAAAAGTCTATTATACGACTGCAGACCGAGTAGAGGATTTTGTTGGAGAGGTGGACTTGAATCTCCGAGAGCATGATCAATTGTCTGTAGCCATGGATAACAAGATCAAAGATGGAATGATTGTCGATATCTTAAAAGCATTCCAGGTCACGATTAATGATGCAGGTCAAAAGGAAAAAGTCTGGACAATTGGGGCTACAGTTGAAGAGTTACTAGCCAAAACGGATACGACATTGTCTGAATTAGATCGAGTTGAACCTAAGCAAAGTGCAAAGATTAAGGATGCGTCTGTGATTAATATAACAAGAGTAGAAAAAGTAACAGACGTAGTTGAAGAACCGAAGGAATTCGCGACCGTAAAGCAAAGCGATGCCTCTTTGACGAAGGGAACAGAGGAAGTGGTTTCTGAAGGAGAAAATGGCGTCATTGCAAAACATTATGAAGTCGTTTTGGAAAATGGGGAAGAAGTTTCACGTGAACTAATCAAAGAAGAAGTAAAAAAAGAAAGCCAGGATAAGGTAGTTGCTGTTGGCACAAAAGAGGTACAAGAAACGCAACAACCAACGCCTAGCTCTACTGATACGAAAACAGTAGCAACAGCCGAAAAAAATACGGTTAGAACGACGGTATCTAGAGGAAGTGAAAGTAGTAGTAAAACCATTTATATGCATGCTACTGCTTACAATTGGGATTGTCCTTCCTGTGATGGTCGTGGTTTGACTTCGACAGGCTATGACTTGAAGGCGAACCCGAATGGCGTCGTGGCAGTCGATCCAAGTGTAATTCCTCTTGGCACAAAGGTTTGGGTAGAAGGCTATGGGTATGCTGTCGCAAGAGATACTGGTGGTTCTATTAAAGGGAACCGTATCGATGTTCATATGCCAACCCAAAAGCAGGCTATGAGCTTTGGGAGTAAACGAGTAAAGGTAAAAATATTAGAATAGCTATCAGTCAATAAATCCGAGTTCATTGATGAATGAGCTCGGATTTTTCTATGCTATTTGCTAGCGACATTGCTTCTTTTTCCGTGGTATAATAAGTGGAGATGATGAAATGGAGGATATTCCTTGAAGGTAAAAGAAATAATAGTAGTGGAAGGGAAAGACGACACAGCAAAGCTAAAACAAGCACTTGATGTAGATACCATTGAGACAAATGGTTCCGCAATAAATAAGCAAACATTAGATCAAATAGCCCATGCTAAGCAGAAACGAGGAGTGATCATATTCACTGATCCTGACTATCCTGGACAACGAATTCGTAAAATTATTGATGAGCACGTTCCTGGCTGTAAGCATGCTTTTTTGACAAAGGAAGAAGCGGTAGCTAAAAATGGCAAAGGGTTAGGAATTGAGCATGCATCCATCCCTGTTATTCGCCAAGCACTAAAAGCGGTCTATGAAGTCACAGAAGATGGTGTGAATACACTGACAAGAGCTGATTTATTAAAATATGGACTTATAGGTGGCCAAGGTGCAAAGGAAAGAAGAAAACAATTAGGTATCTCCTTAAGAATTGGCTATGTAAATGGCAAGCAATTATTAAAAAGACTTCAAATGTTTCATATAGATCAAAATGAATTGAAGCAGGCGATGGAGCAGATTTTGCAGGAGGAAGGCAAATGGCAAACATAAAAGCAATCGCAACACCAAACAGGACAAAAGAAATACTGAAAAAGTATGGATTTGCTTTCAAGAAAAGCTTAGGACAAAATTTTCTCATTGATGTTAATATTCTTAAAAATATTCTGAATGTTGCCGATATTACGAAGGAGACAAATGCGATTGAAGTTGGACCAGGAATAGGGGCATTGACAGAACAGCTTGCCATCTATGCGAACAAAGTGGTGGCATTTGAGATTGATCAGCGTTTAGTACCAATATTAGAGGATACGTTAAGTCCTTATGATAATGTGAATATTGTCAATCAAGATATTTTAAAGGCCGACATACAGAGCCTATTACAACAAAATTTTTATGATGAAAAAGAAATAAAAATAGTTGCCAATTTACCCTATTACATTACCACACCAATTTTAATGCACTTGCTAATGGCTAAACTACCTATATCCAGTATCACGGTAATGATCCAAAAAGAAGTAGCAGATAGAATGGCAGCTACCGAAAATACAAAAGAATATGGTTCATTGTCCATTGCTATTCAATATTATACAGAAGCAAGTGTCGAAATGATTGTCCCGAAAACTGTTTTTATGCCACAGCCTCGCGTAGATTCCGCCGTGTTGCACTTGCAAATGCGAAAAAAGCCACCTGTAGATGTGATGGATGAGGACTTTTTCTTTTTATTCGTACAAGCATGCTTCCAACAGAGAAGAAAAACATTGAGAAATAATTTATCAAGACATTTTGCGAATCTTGACAAACCAATGATTGAAAAAACTCTACAAGAGACGGGAATTGATGGCACGAGAAGGGCTGAATCACTAACAATGGAGGAATTTGCCCTATTAGCTAATACATTTTACAACCAACGCTAACCGTCCTTAAGCACCGAAGCATTTACCAATTTAGAAAGAATTCCTTATCGTATACATAATTTTCATAAAGTAAGACAAACTACTTGTAGCAGAAGTGTGAGCTACTAGGTGGCTAACTTATTTTTCGAATAATTGAGATTTTCTTATTGACAGCTTTCAATTAATATTGTTATAATAGAATATTTTTAATTGACTGTTGGACAAGAATGTAGTATACTATATGTAGTGAGGTGGAGTGCATTGGCAAAAACATTGGTTGAAATCAAACAAGGCCTAGATGGTAATGTTGGCAAACGACTTAAGATTAGAGCTAATGGTGGAAGGAAAAAGACCATTGAGCGCTATGGAACATTAGCTGAAACTTTTCCTTCTGTATTTATTGTAGAGTTAGACCAGGAGGAAAATGCGTTCGAGCGTGTTTCTTATAGTTATGCAGATGTTCTAACGGAAACAGTTGAATTAAATTTTATGGACGAATTAGAAAAAGCAGCGGTAGGAGAGCGGTAAACAATATGTTTGCTGCTTTTTTTCTTTGCTTAAAAAGTGATTCGATCATCTCCCCGAATTTCACTTACATACCATTATTATTAAAGGATAAACCATCGGATTAGGCATAAGCTATAACTGTCGTATGAAACGACAGAGGGGGAGTATCTTCTATGGGCAGAAGACGAGGAATCATGTCTGAACGTTTTAAGGAAGAGCTTGCTAAAGAATTAGGTTTTTACGACAAGGTGTCACAACACGGTTGGGGAGAAATAACAGCTCGAGAAGCTGGAAGCATGGTGAAAAGAGCTGTGCAAATAGCGGAAGAGAGTATGAAAAGGGACAAAGCCTAGATATGGCTTTGTCCCATTAATCTATTTATGGTATCTTTACATAAAGTGTATCTCCGTTAGTACACAGCTAAGTAAAGTAGGTGACAACAGAAATGTATACTTCTGAGAAGGCTCCAGCGAAAATAAACCTTACGTTGGATGTCCTATATAAAAGATCAGACGATTTTCATGAAGTGGAAATGGTGATGACCACAGTGGATTTAGCTGATCGTATTGAATTATATTTACTCGATCGTGATGAAATTATGATACAATCTGAAAATCGTTTTATTCCAAATGATGAGCGAAATTTAGCCTTTCGTGCAGCAAAACTGCTAAAGGAGCGCTTTAAAATATCAGCAGGTGTGAAAATCATTATCGAAAAACAAATTCCGGTTGCTGCAGGCCTTGCTGGAGGAAGTAGTGACGCTGCTGCTACGCTAAGAGGCCTAAATCGTTTATGGCAACTGGGTATTAGTACTGAGCAATTAGCTGCGTTAGGTGCAGAAATTGGATCAGATGTATCTTTTTGTGTATATAACTCGACAGCATTAGCAAAAGGAAGAGGAGAGATCATCACAGAATTACCAGCCCCACCATCATGCTGGGTCGTATTGGCAAAACCATCGCAAGGGGTATCTACCCAATCAGTTTATCAATCCTTACCATTAGATAAAGTCGAGCATCCGGATACGATAGGAATGGTCGAGGCACTAAAGAATTCCGATTATGATGGGATCTGTTCACGGTTAAAAAATGTACTAGAGCTTGTGACATTACCTAAGTATCCACAGGTACAACAAATAAAACAACAAATGCTACAATCAGGTGCAGATGCAGTATTAATGAGTGGAAGTGGTCCAACCGTATTTGGTTTAGTCAAACACGAAAGTAGGGCGGTTAGAATCTATAATAGCCTAAGAGGGTTTTGTGAAGAGGTCTACATTGTTAGGATGCTCGGATCTCATCAAACACTTGATTAAACACGTATAAAATGTTATATTTACGACAAAATATTCGGTTTTTGAGGTGTAGTAATGAAAAGAAGTGATCGCTTAGTAGCAATGACAAATTATTTAATAGAACATCCTATGGAATTAATTTCTCTTCCATTTTTTTCGGATACGTATGGTGCCGCTAAATCCTCGATCAGTGAGGATTTAACTATTATCAACCGTAGATTTCAAGAGGATGGCATTGGCTATCTAGCTTCCATATCTGGTGCTGCTGGAGGGGTGAAATATATCCCGAGGGTTGGGCCGGAACATAGTCAATCATTTATTGAGCGATTGTGTGAGGATTTAGAGGATCCAAGCCGAATCTTACCTGGTGGCTATTTATTTATGAGTGATGTATTAGGAAACCCTAGCATTGTACGTAATATTGGCCGACTGTTCGCTTCTAAGTTTGCTGATTTGGATATTGATTCGATTGTTACAGTGGCGACAAAAGGAATACCGATAGCATATGCTGTTGCTTCTTTTCTAAATGTACCGGTTATCATTGTTCGTAGAGATCCCAAAGTGACGGAAGGTTCCACAGTCAGTATTAATTACGTATCCGGTTCATCTAAGAAAATACAGACAATGGTTCTTTCAAAAAGAAGTCTAGATTTGGGAGAAAACGTTTGTATCATTGATGATTTTATGAAGGCTGGAGGAACGATTAATGGAATGAAAAGCTTACTCCAGGAATTCAATGCAAATGTATGCGCAATTGGAGTCCTAGCAGAAGCAGAGGATGAAGAAGAAGAGCGTGTAGTGGATGATTATATCTCATTATTACAGATTAAGAACGTAGATGCGAATAACAAAGAGATAGAAGTTGTAAAAGGAAACTACTTCCAAACTTCCAATCACTAATACTTTTTCCAAAAAAAGATAAAAATTTTTAAAAGATTAGCAGGAATTTAAGAACATTTGTTGAATTAAGATAATATGCTCTTAATTAGGGAAAAGGTGGTGATACATAATGGAAGTAACAGACGTGAGATTACGCCGCGTGAATACCGATGGAAGAATGCGAGCGATCGCATCCATTACGTTAGATCATGAATTTGTCGTACATGATATTCGTGTGATCGATGGGAATAACGGAATGTTTGTTGCAATGCCTTCTAAAAGAACTCCTGATGGAGAATTTAGAGATATTGCACATCCAATCAACTCAACCACTCGATCAAAAATTCAAGATGCGGTTTTAGAAGAATACCATCGTGCTGGTGAGGTGCAAGAATTTGAAGAAGCAGGGGCTTCATAATTAGCTCCTTTTTTAAATGTAATTGCTCTTAAATGTATTATCAACCAATTATTTAATCGTATAAAAAGGCCTAATCGTTTCCCGTGATTAGGCCTTTTCTCTGTATACAAAACAATTATTTCCTACCACCTGTTGGTTGTGCTCCGAGCTATTTTCACTTTTCTCCTCTGTTTTCTTTATTGTAAAGAAACTTTCATTGAAAAAACTCTGTATTTCATATATATTCATAAGGGGAAACTTGTACAACTTAATCAAGTAATGTAAATTTTTAAATCAAATCATTTTTTTAAAATAGGACGGAGGGAAAGTCTTGCCGAATCGTTATGCAGTCGTTTTAGCAGCTGGAAAAGGTACTAGAATGAAATCAAAGCTATATAAGGTTTTACACCCTGTACTAGGTAAACCAATGGTACAGCATGTAGTCGACCAATTAAAAACATTAAAATTAGCGAACATTACAACAGTTGTAGGTTTTGGAGCGGAAAAAGTTCAGGAACAACTGGGTGATGCTTCTGAATATGTCGTACAAGAGGAACAATTAGGGACTGGTCATGCGGTCATCCAAGCCGGAAAATACTTGGAAGGCAAAAAAGGTACAACACTTGTAGTATGTGGAGATACACCATTACTGAAAGCAGAGACATTACAAGCAGTATTAGAATTTCATGAGCAGGAAGAAGCAAAAGTAACGATTCTAACCGCACATGCCCAGGATCCGACTGGTTATGGAAGAATTGTTCGTAATGCGGACAATCAGGTGGAGAAAATTGTTGAACAAAAGGATGCGACAGAAACAGAAAAAGCCATTCAAGAAATCAATACAGGTACTTATTGCTTTGATAATGAGCTATTATTTGCTGCCTTAAAGCAAGTGTCTAATGATAATGCCCAAGGGGAATACTACTTACCAGATGTTATTCAAATAGCTCAAGAACAGCAACAAAAGGTGGCTGCTTACCAGACAGATGAGTTTAATGAAACAATTGGTGTAAACGATCGTGTTGCATTATCTCAGGCAGAAGCCTTCATGAAAAAAAGAATTAATGAAAATCACATGCGAGAAGGAGTTACCATTATCGATCCTGCCAATACGTACATCGGTGCAGATGTAAAAATTGGGGTGGATGTAGTCATTCATCCAGGCAGTGTGATTATAGGGGAAACGATCATCGAGGATGAGGTAGAGATCGGCCCAAACTCAGAGATTGTGAACTGCCATATTGGGAAGGAATCCAAAGTGAAGCACAGTGTAGCCACCTCTAGCTATATCGGAGAGCGTGTTCAAATCGGACCATTTGCGCATATTCGTCCTGATGCTACAATTGGCAATGATGTGAAGATTGGTAATTTTGTTGAAATTAAAAAAACAAAAATAGATAATAAAAGTAAAGTATCTCATTTAAGTTATATTGGGGATGCGGAAATAGGTAGTAACGTCAATGTTGGCTGTGGTACGATCACAGTAAACTATGACGGGAAAAACAAGTTTTTAACGAGAATAGAAGACGATGCTTTTATTGGATGTAATGCAAATCTAGTTGCACCAGTAACCATTGGAAAAGGGGCCTTAATAGCAGCTGGTTCGACAATTACGAATGATGTACCAGGTGATGCCTTATCCATTGGAAGAGCACAACAAGTGAACAAAGAAGAATATGCCAAAAAATACAAATAAGCATGATTGGGAACAAATAAGCTGATGGAGGTATCAAACAAGATGTCCGAATACAAGGATTCATCTTTGAAGGTTTTTACATTAAATTCGAATCCAAAACTAGCAGAAGAGATTGCAGCAAATATTGGTGTCGAATTAGGAAAGAGTTCGGTAACAAAGTTTAGTGATGGCGAAATTCAAATCAATATTGAAGAAAGTATCCGTGGTTGTGACGTTTATGTTGTTCAATCAACCTGTGAACCAGGCAACCAACATATCATGGAGCTTTTAATTATGATTGATGCATTAAAACGAGCATCAGCGAAATCGATCAATATTGTTATGCCATATTATGGATATGCAAGACAGGATCGCAAGGCAAGAGCAAGAGAGCCGATTACTGCTAAACTTGTTGCAGATTTATTACAAACTGCAGGGGCTTCAAGGGTGATTACACTGGACCTCCATGCTCCACAAATTCAAGGATTTTTCGATATCCCAGTCGATCAATTAGTTGGTGTACCAATCTTATCTAGCTATTGGAGCAAAAAAGGTCTTGATGATATTGTCGTTGTTTCACCTGATCATGGTGGAGTAACACGTGCACGTAATCTAGCAGATCGACTAAAGGCACCAATTGCTATTATCGATAAGAGAAGACCACGTCCTAATGTGGCAGAGGTAATGAATATTGTCGGTAATATCGAAGGAAAAACAGCCATATTAATTGATGATATCATTGATACCGCTGGAACAATTACGATCGGCGCTAATGCGCTAATCGAAAGTGGCGCAACAGGTGTCTATGCTTGCTGTACACATCCTGTATTATCAGGACCAGCCATTGAGAGAATCGCAAATTCGCAAATCAAAGAATTAGTGGTGACAAATAGTATTCCTTTGAAAGAGGAAAAACTAATTGATAAGATTACACAGCTTTCTGTTGCACCATTGATCAGTGAGGCGATTATCCGTGTCCATGAAAGACAATCTGTAAGTATATTATTCGATTAAGATCAGTCCATTTTTGCTGAAAATTAAGTCATGATTGAGAAAGTTTGAGATTTTCATCTATGAACTTCATACCTGAATGCTGAATTTTTTATACGTTAGGAAAGTAGGGATTTTTTGTAGGAAGTAATGTAACGAAGCGAAAATTTTGAAGTCCTTAGTATAAGAAAAGCTGACGTATTTGCTAAAGGACGAGCAAATACGAGATTTTCTAATAGTAATACATGTTTAACGTAGTCGAAAAGCGGGAAATATATAATTACTATTGTTAAAATAATTGGAGGGTGATGAAACCATGGCAGTAGTTTTACAAGCAAATAAACGAGAGGATCTAACGAAATCTAAGACAAAGGAAGTGCGATTAGCTGGTGGTGTACCGGCAGTTATATATGGCTATAATGTGCAACCTAAAACAGTTGCTGTTGATAGTATAGAACTATTAAAAACCGTTCGTGATGAGGGGAAAAATGCGATTATCTCCTTGAAGGTGGATGGGGAAACATTTCAAGTCATGCTCCATGAATATCAGATTGATCCATTAAAGGATGAGTTAGTTCATGCGGATTTTTATGTCGTCAATATGTCAGAGGAAATGGATGTCGAGGTTCCGCTTGTTCTAGAAGGAGAAGCGAGAGGTGTGAAAGAAGGTGGCGTCTTACAGCAGCCACTTTATGAGCTAGGAGTAAGAGCAAAGCCTAACGACATTCCAGAGCAAATCACTGTTGACATATCCGAATTAGAGGTAGGGGACAGCATATTGGTTTCTGACCTGAAGGATGGGAAAAACTATGAAATACTTGAAGACGAAGCAACGACGATTGTTACCATTCTTGTGCCAGACAAGGAACCAGTAGAAGAGACAGAGGAAGCGGAAGAACAGGCCGAACCAGAAGTGATGAATGAAAAAGAATCAGAAGAATAAAAACAGAGGCGCAACGAATGAAGTTGCGCCCTTTTCTACGTCAGGAATTTTTTAGCAGGCTTTCTAAAGGAAGAACGAAGGAAAGTGGAAATTATTTGATATATTAAACAGAAATAATATGTTAAGATGAATAATAGAATAATATTGATAAAGGAAGTTAAGACAAATGAAATGTATCGTAGGTTTGGGAAATCCAGGATTAAAATACCGTTCCACTCGTCATAATATTGGCTTTATTGTCGTAGATGAGCTTTTGAAGCGTAATAATTGGACTTTATCGAAGAATAAATTTAATGGTCATTATACGATGGAAACATTACATAATGAAAAGGTTTTGATCTTAGAGCCCCAAACATATATGAATTTATCAGGAGAATCCTTAAAGCCTTTGATGGATTTTTATGATTTGGCACCAGAGGATGTTGTGGTCATTTATGATGATTTAGATCTTCCGCTCGGCAAAATTCGTTTAAGACAAACAGGTGGACATGGTGGGCATAATGGTGTGCGGTCGATCATTGATCATTTAGGAACAAAGAAATTTAATCGTATCCGCTTTGGTATTGGCAGACCTGTTACACCGATTCCAGTAATTGATTACGTATTGGGGAAATTTCAAAAAGAGGAGCAGACCACTTTAGAACAGGCCGTAGACCATGCGGTGAATGCACTAGAAGCATGGATGACAGAGCCCTTTCCAAAAGTAATGAATGATTATAATCAATAAAAATGAAATGAACACCACCTGTTTAATAAACCCTTCGTATAAATATTTATTGCTCGGGAAATGATAAGAATAATACAAGAGTAATACGGAGGGTAAAAAATGACACTTGTCTATAAATGCAAGCATTGTGGTAATGAGGTAGGAAGACTACCATCAGAAATGGTGGACTTAAATAAGATCGGCTGGGAACACCTTTCACCTGAAGAAAAATCGCAATTGATGAAACTAAAGCCAGATCAGCAAGTGATGATTCAATCCATATGTGAAAATTGTCAACGTCTTTTAGAAGATAATCCGAATTATCATGAGTTAGACTATTTCATTCAATAATAGATTAATCGATATTAGTAAGACATCCGCTTTGGTTCTAACCAAAGCATTTTTGCAGTTATGAACGGGATACGTGTTTGGTTAAAGTAATGGTAGGGGGAGCACTATGCAGCAATTAAAACAGTATTTACAAAAAAAGGAAGATGTATACTCTGTTATTGAAGGTATACATTCAGGATTATCAGAACAACTAATCTCAGGTCTATCAGGCTCAAGCAGGAGCTTGTTCTCTGCACTTATTCATGAGGCTGTACAGAGAAAGGTACTTATTGTGACACATCAACTAAATCATGCACAGCAGCTGTATGAGGATCTTTTAGAATTTTCAGAGGCAAAGGATGTATTCCTTTATCCAGTCAATGAATTATTAGCATCTGAATTGGCGATAGCAAGCCCAGAACTATTAAGCCAACGAATGGATGCATTAAATGCCTGGATTCAAGCAGATAAAGGGATATTAATCGCACCAGTTGCTGGTTTGAAACGCATGTTACCTCCACCTGAGTATTGGAATAAGTATCAGATTAAGGTAGAATTGACAAAAACATTAGATATAGAGGAAGTGCTACAAAAGCTAATAGAAATGGGTTATGTAAGGCAAGAAATGACGAGTAGTCCTGGCGAATTCAGTTTGCGCGGTGGGATACTAGATGTTTATCCAATCACAGACGAGGATCCTATCCGAATTGAATTATTTGATGATGAAGTTGACTCGATCCGTTTTTTCGATGCCGAAACTCAACGATCCTTGAAAAAGCTCGACCAAGTAACAATCGGTCCAGCAACAGAGCTTTTAGCTACTGATGAGGACTTAGTTACGGCAGCACAACGAATAGAGCACGCACTTCAGCAGACATTAAAGAAAACAAAAAATAAAGCCGATCAACAAGCTCTAGAAAAAGCAATTACAGCAGACATTGAACGTCTGAACCAATGCGAGCGCTTTCAAGAAATGAAAAGATATATTTCTTACTTTTATCCAGTGCAAACTAGTTTGTTAGATTATTTACCGAAGGATGGTCTGATCATTTTAGATGAGATGAGCAGAATTCAAGAAACGGCTCTCCACCTAGATGAGGAAGAAGGAGAATGGTTAAAGGATCATTTAAGCAGGAATCAGGCGGTAAGTGATATGCATTTATCCTTTGATTGGCCAGATACTTGGGCCAAAATGGATAGACAACGTCTGTACATGTCTGTCTTTTTGCGCCATATTCCGAATACGAATCCTGCTAATATTGTCAATTTATCTAGTAGAGGAATGCAGCAATTTCACGGTCAAATGAACTTGTTGCAAAATGAAATGGAAAGATGGCAAAAGGCCGGATACTCTGTCATTATTCTGGCGCCAAATAAAAAACGGGTCGAAAAGATTCATTCCGTCCTTGAAGATTATCAGATGACAGCGAGTGTTCTGGAAACCATTCCTTCCTTACCTGTACAGACACCATGTATAACGACAGGAAATATAAGCGGTGGCTTTGAAATTCCGCTGCATAAGCTAGCTGTTTTAACAGATAGTGAGCTATTTAAGCAACAGACAGTACGAACAAAAAGAAAGCAAAAAATCTCCAATGCGGAAAGAATTAAAAGCTACCAAGAGCTACAAATTGGGGATTACGTGGTTCATACGAATCACGGGATCGGTAGATATGTAGGAATAGAGACATTAGAAGTCAATGGACTACACAAGGATTTTATGCTGTTAAAGTATTCCGGTGATGATAAGCTTTTTGTTCCAATCGACCAAATTGATCTTGTCCAAAAATATGTGGGATCAGAAGGGAAAGAACCGAAGTTATACAAACTAGGTGGTAATGATTGGAAGAAAGTAAAAAGTAAGGTCCAGTCTAAGGTAGAAGATATTGCCGATGACTTAATCAAGCTGTATGCAGAGCGTGAAGCGGCAAAGGGTTATGCATTTTCGGAGGATACCGAGATGCAAAGAGAATTTGAGGCGGCCTTTCCTTATCAAGAAACGGACGATCAACTTCGCTGTATTGAAGAAATCAAACAGGATATGGAAAAGGAACGCCCAATGGATCGATTATTATGCGGGGATGTTGGCTATGGAAAGACAGAAGTAGCGATTCGCGCCGCCTTTAAGGCCATTGCAGATGGTAAACAAGTTGCGATACTAGTACCGACGACGATCCTTGCACAGCAACACTATGAAACCGTTATGGAGAGATTTCAAGATTATCCGGTCAATGTAAGCTTATTGAGTCGTTTTAGAACAAGGAAGCAACAAACAGAGACACTTAAAGGACTAAAAAATGGCATGGTTGATCTTGTGATAGGCACACACCGTTTACTATCCAAAGATGTTACCTATAAGGAGTTAGGGCTATTAATTGTCGATGAAGAACAACGGTTTGGTGTAAAGCACAAGGAAAAAATAAAACAATTAAAAACAAATGTAGATGTACTCACACTAACAGCAACACCAATTCCGAGAACCTTGCATATGTCTATGCTCGGCGTGAGAGACCTGTCTGTCATTGAAACACCTCCTGAAAATCGTTTTCCTATCCAGACATATGTAATGGAATATAATGGGCCGCTCGTCAGGGAAGCAATCGAAAGAGAATTAGCTCGTGGTGGGCAGGTGTTTTTCTTATACAATCGAGTAGAATCGATAGAGAAAGTAGCGCAGGATATCCAAGCATTAGTGGAAGATGCGCGTGTGGTCGTTGCACATGGGCAAATGAAAGAAACGGAGCTAGAGAATGTGATGTTCTCTTTCCTAGAAGGAGAAGCCGATGTCTTAGTTAGTACAACGATTATCGAAACAGGTGTCGACATACCAAATGTCAATACACTTATTGTATATAATGCTGATCATATGGGACTTAGCCAATTGTACCAATTAAGAGGTCGGGTTGGTCGCTCTAATCGTGTTGCTTATGCTTATTTCACCTATCAACAAGATAAGATTTTAACAGAAGTGTCTGAAAAAAGGTTGCAGGCAATCAAGGAATTTACGGAGCTTGGATCAGGCTTTAAAATAGCTATGCGCGATTTATCGATTCGTGGTGCAGGGAATATTCTAGGAGCACAGCAGCATGGGTTTATTGATTCGGTTGGGTTTGATATGTATTCCCAAATGTTAAATGAAGCAGTACAGGCGAAGAAGCAGGGTAAATCCTTGGAAGAAGTGAAGCCATTTGAGGTCGAGCTTGATTTGAAGATAGATGCCTATATTCCTGATAATTACATTGAAGATGAAAAACAAAAAATTGACATGTATAAAAGATTCCAAGCTATCATGACACAAGAGGATATCCACGATTTAAGAGATGAATTGATCGATCGATTTGGCGACTATCCAGAAGAGGTAGAGAACCTATTCCTTGTCACGACTTTAAAGATGCAAGCAAAGAAAGAGAGAATTGAGTCCATTACCGAAAAAAATCACCAAATGGAGCTATTAGTAGAGGAAGATAGAAGTCAAGAAATAGATGGAGCAAAGCTGTTTGAATTTGCTAATCAATACGGGAGAATGATTCAGCTAGGAACCGAAAATCGCCAATTAAAGGTTAAATTCCACTTTAGTAGAGAACCGAAGCTTAAACGCTATGAAGTGTTAGAGTCCTTCATTCAAGCATTAAAGGAGATGAAACAGACCCCTGTCGGGTAATTAAGTTAGAAAATATATGGTAATTTTGTATAGTTTTCTAATAATTAAATCATACTAACCTTACAACATAATTATTTCATCAGTTGGAGAAATAATTGTTTATATGTTAAAAATGGAAAGAGAGGTCATGATTTAATTATGAAGGCTACAGGAATTGTACGACGCATTGATGATTTAGGAAGGGTTGTAATCCCTAAGGAAATTCGTAGAACATTGCGAATTCGTGAAGGAGATCCTTTGGAGATCTTTGTAGATCGAGATGGGGAAGTGATTCTAAAAAAATACTCACCAATCAGTGAATTAGGTGATTTTGCAACAGAATATGCGGAGGCATTATATGAATCCTTAGGTTTATCTGTATTAATTAGTGATCGTGACGATATTATTGCAGTTGCCGGAGAGTCTAAGAAGGAATATTTAGGTAAGCATATTTCCAAGAAAATAGATGAAGCAATGGATGGTCGTAAGCTAGTGATGCAAAAAGAAGCAGCAAATGTAGAGCTAGTCGAGAATAAGGAAGAGGAATTGGAAGCACATCTTTTATATCCCATTGTAGCAAATGGTGATCCCATTGGCTGCTTGGTCATTTTTACAAGAGAAAAGAAAGAATTCGGCAAGGTAGAAGAAAAGGCCGCCCATACCGCTAGTCAATTTTTAGCTAAACAGATGGATTAAAAAGACCGATAGGAAAACTAGTGCCTGAGAAATCTCATGCACTAGTTTTTTATTGTACACTAGGAAAGCGAAGATGCGAAAATGTTGATGCCCAAAGTATAAGAAAAAGCTTTTCGGTTTGGCTATCTCTGTCGTTTTTAGTAAGATAGAAGATGGTAAGTGAGGTGAAACTGGTGGAGGAGAAAATAATCGTCAAAAAAGCACTAAACAATAATGTACTCATAGCTTCTCATCCTCTTTATAAAGAAGTTATCCTTATTGGTAAAGGGATCGGCTTCGGCAAGAAAAAGGGAGATGTTGTACCAGAGGATCAAGCAGAGAAAACGTTTTTATTAAAGGATGAGCAGGAACAGGAACAATACAGACAACTCATATCCTATGTAGATCAAGATTTGCTCGAGATATTAAATGATGTGATGGTACTAATTGAGAAGCGGATGGGTGAGACATTATATGAACACATTCATGTTGCTTTAACCGATCACTTATCATTTGCAATAAATCGTGCCAATCAAAATGTACAATTTTCCAATCCTTTTTTGTTTGAGATTGAATCCTTATACCCAAAGGAATTCCAAGTAGCACAAGAGGTTGTTCAAGTCTTGCAGGAGAAAATAGGTGTCGCATTTCCCCCAGGGGAGGTTGGATTTATAGCGCTGCATATTCACAGTGCAGTGACAGATAAATCATTACGAGATATGAATCGGCATCATCAATTGATTGCCAAGCTTGTAGAAATTATTGAAGAAAATCTAGGCATTCAACTCGATCGCCAAGGCATTAATTATAACCGCTTAATTCAGCATTTGCATCGTGCGATTGAAAGGGTATACGAAGGGGAAACATTAGGGCAAGAAACGAATTTAGCAAAAGTGTTGAAATCGACTTATCCCATATGCTATAATCTTGCTTGGAAATTAATTAAAGTAATGCAACAACAACTGCATACACGTGTAGATGAGTCAGAAGTACTTTATCTGACCATTCACCTACAACGATTAACGCAATCATCATAACGTGTTACTGATACGATCAGGCATGAGTAAAATGGATGTTTTAGGTTATTCTATGGGGAGAAGTATATACCATAGGATCTAAATGCATTTTACTCATGCCTTTTTTGTTGCAATACAAACAAGAAGGAGGAAAATTAACATGTCCAACATATTTGGTACATTGCAAAAAGTCGGTAAAGCTTTAATGCTACCGGTTGCTTTATTACCGGCTGCAGGTATACTGCTTGCATTTGGTACAAGCTTTGCACAGGATCAATGGGTCGAACAATTCCCGTGGTTCGGTAATGCAACCGTACAAAAAATATTAGAAGTAATGTCAGAAGCAGGTGGAATCGTATTTGATAACCTACCATTACTATTTGCTGTCGGTGTTGCAATCGGTTTAGCAAAAGGTGATGGGGTTGCTGGACTTGCGGCTATCATCGGTTACTTAATCATGAATGTCACGATGGGTGTATTTGGAGATATCACAGCAGAAATGACTTCAAATCCAGCCTACGCAAGTGTCCTAGGGATTCCGACATTGCAAACAGGAGTGTTTGGCGGGATCATTGTCGGTATATTAGCAGCCTTTATGTACAATCGGTATTTCAATATAGAGCTTCCACAATTTTTAGGATTCTTTGCGGGAAAGCGTTTTGTTCCTATTATTACAGCCTTTTCATCCTTAATATTAGGTATTATCATGTTTTTAGTATGGCCATTTGCACAAGAAGGGCTTAATGCGGTTTCTCATTTTATGCTAGAAACAAACCGCACGATATCAACATTTGTATTTGGTGTGATTGAAAGAGGGTTAATTCCATTTGGGTTACATCACATTTTCTATTCTCCATTCTGGTTCGAATTTGGACAATATACGAATGCTGCTGGAGAAATCATTCGTGGTGACCAAAGTATTTTCTTCGAGCAATTGAAGGATGGGGTAGACTTTACGGCAGGTAATTTCATGACAGGTAAATTCCCGTTCATGATGTTTGGACTTCCTGCTGCGGCATTAGCTATTTATCATACAGCAAAACCGGAAAGAAAAAAGGTAGTTGGAGGGATTATGTTCTCTGCTGCATTAACTTCTTTCTTAACAGGGATTACAGAACCACTTGAATTCTCATTCTTATTCGTTGCACCATTATTATTTGGAATTCATGCAATTTTTGCTGGTTTATCGTTTATGACGATGTATTTACTAGATGTTAAAATTGGTATGACATTCTCAGGTGGTCTGATTGACTTCCTTCTATTCGGTGTTATGCCTAACCGTACAGACTGGTGGTGGGTAATTATTGTTGGATTGGTCTTCTCGGTTATTTATTACTTTGGTTTCCGATTTGCCATTCAAAAATTCAACCTAGCGACACCGGGCCGTGAAGATGAGGCAGAAGATAGCGATGATGAAGGCGAAGTAGATGATCGTCCTTATGAGATCTTGGAAGCAATGGGTGGCAAGGATAATATTACGAACCTGGATGCATGTATTACCCGTCTCCGTGTTAGTGTAGATGATAAAAACAAAGTGGATAAAGGACGTTTGAAAAAGCTTGGTGCTTCTGGAGTAATGGAAGTAGGAAATAATATTCAAGCAATTTATGGACCTGTTTCAGATACATTAAGAGGTCAAATGCAAGATATTATGGATGGTAAAACACCAACGAAAAAAGCTACTGATAATAAAGAAGAGACAGTAGCTGCGTCAGCTAATATAGAAGGCGATCTAGATTTCACTAGCCCGATGACAGGTGAAATCATGCCATTATCAGAGGTGCCAGATCAAGTCTTTTCACAAAAAATGATGGGGGATGGATTTGCGATTAAACCATCTCAAGGTGAAATAGTTTCACCAGTGAATGGTAAAATCATCAATATCTTCCCAACAAAACACGCTATCGGTATTTTAGCGGACAATGGAACAGAAATTCTAATCCATATCGGTATCGATACGGTTAATTTAAAAGGAGAAGGTTTTACGGCCAAAATAGAAGAAGGCGATGAGGTAAAGCAAGGCCAAGTCCTAATGGAAGTGGATTTAGCCTTTGTCGAACAAAATGCCCCTTCTACAGTAACGCCAGTTATCTTCACTAATTTACAAGAAGACCAAGAAGTTAGTGTGAAAGCCTCTGGTAAAGTAAATAAAGAAGACCAAAATATTATACAAATACAATAAATGCTTGGAGCTCTCTTCCTGGTCAGTTGGCTAGGGAGAGAGCTTTTTAATGCCTCACTGTGATCAAAATCTCACTATAGCCCCTATGGCACTCACTGGGTTATACATTCCTAAGCAGCCATTTGTATGATTCACATCTATGCTATAATAAAAAAAACATCATTGAAGGAAGAAATAGATGAATCATTCAACTAAAAATAAGCAAATATATAAGGGTGCCTTTGCACTAGTATTTGCTGGCATAATAGGTAAGGTTATTAGTGCCTTTTATCGCATACCATTACAGAACCTAACCGGTGATATCGGTTTTTATATTTATCAGCAAATCTATCCAATTATTGGGATTGCTATCACCATAGCCCTTTATGGATTTCCTTCCGCGATCGCTAAATTTTTAGCTGAAAATAAAGCAAAAGCATCAAAACCGCTATCGAAAAATATAATAGGGGTCCTGCTTCTTTTCCATGTGTTTCTCTTCTTGCTTATCTATTGTTTCCGTTCACAGATAGCTTTATGGATGGGGGATGAGGACCTAGTAGAGGCATTAAAACTAGTGGCGTGGATATTTCTTTTTGTTCCCATCTTGTCCTTACTCAGGGGAATACAACAATCAGAAAAAAGGATGTACCTTACAGCAAATTCTCAGTTAATCGAACAACTAATTCGTGCTTGTATCATTATTGGTACAGCTGCTTTCATCTCTTTAGGCTATCTTTCTGTTTATCGGATTGCAGATGGCGCAGTATTGGCTACAACTGTAGCATTCCTTGCCTCTACCTTATATTTACTTTTTCATCGAAAGAAAGGGCCTTTGTGTGATGGAATGGAAGAAAGGGTATTTGGATTCAGTAGTCTATGGAGTACGATCATCTTTGGTGGAATCGTGATTAGCTTAAACCATATGCTATTGTTATTAATGCAATTTGCAGATTCTGTTACGGTTGTGCCAGGGCTAGTGGAATATGGACTTTCTACAACAGAAGCGATGAAGGCGAAGGGAGTTATCGATCGCGGTCAGCCATTACTTCAGCTTGTGACGGTTGTTGGGTCTTCCTTTGCGATGGCGTTAATGCCAGAAATAACGAAGCAGAATTGGCATGCTAACAAAAAGCAAGCATTCAACCAAATCCAGTCATCGTTAAAATTTTGTTTATTGTTGTCTGTTGGTGCAACAGCAGGTTTATGGATCCTAATGCCAGAGATTAACCAATTATTATTCACCGATAGGCTTGGTTCGAATAGTTTGCGTATTTTAGCACTTACTCTTTTAGTCAGTCCACTTACTTTAGTCGTTGCTTCTTTACTACAAGGTTTTGGCTATATGAAATGGACAGCCTTTCTTATCTTTTTTGGATTATGGGTAAAAATTTTATTAAATAAATGGTTTGTTCCTTCATTTGGAATTAGTGGTAATGCTCTTGCCACCGTGTGTACGATTGTGGTTATCTTTGTTATCAATTACTGGCTATTAAGAAAAAGGGTCATCAAACAAAGGCTACTTCACCTCCCGCTTTTACGTCTTATTCTAGCAACAGGACTTCTGATCGCGATAGAATGTCTTTTGAAATTTCTAAACAATAACCTTCTACATCTAGTAACTCGACTAGAATTAGTCATATTTGTCTTATTTAGTGTGGTTCTTGGTTTCTTAGTTTTTCTATTTAGTCTACGATGGTTAAATATATTAACAAAAGAAGAGTGGAACCAGCTTCCTATGCCGAAAAAATGGAACTATAAAGGAGTCAATAGAGATGAAACCAATCATTGAAGTAATAGGTCTTGGTGGTGGAGATATACATCAATTACCATTAGGCTTGTACCGAAAATTAATAGACACAAAGGATATTTGCTATGTGCGCACGATCGATCATCCAGTAATTTCATCATTAGAGGAAGAAGGGGTTGTATTCGAGAGCTTTGATACGGTTTATGAAAAGCACGATCAGTTTGAAGCCGTTTATCAGGAGATTGTCGATCGCTTAATCAACCAAGCATTAAAAAAGAACCGAATTCTCTATGCGGTACCGGGCCATCCCATGTTAGCAGAACGTACGGTACAGCTCTTACGGGAACATAATCAAATTGAATTGAAAATATCAGGTGGTCAGAGCTTTTTGGATGATCTGTTTCGGGCATTTGGCTTTGACCCAATTGAAGGCTTTCAAATGGTAGATGCGACAAGCTTTTTAAGACATCAGCTACAATATGAGCAACACCTTGTATTTTGTCAGGTTTATGATTCTTTTGTTGCCTCCGAGGTAAAATTAACCTTGTTGGAGGATCTTCCTGCAGATCATATGATTTTCATAGCGGAGGCAGTAGGCAGTGAGAATGAGGTAATCAAGCATATTCCACTAGTGGCATTGGATCAGCAAGTAGATTTAAGTAACTTAACAAGTGTCTACATACCACCGATTACTAAAGAAAAGCTCCATCACCAATTTTCCCAATTGAGAGAGGTTGTCCATATTTTGCGAGGGCCAGATGGATGTCCATGGGATAAAAAGCAAACCCACGAATCATTAAAAAAGTACTTGATTGAAGAGGTCTATGAGGTGTTAGAAGCGATAGATCGGGAAGATGATGAGGCAATTGCAGAGGAGCTAGGTGATGTTCTATTACAAGTAATGCTTCATAGTGAAATTGCGGAAGAAGCAGGATATTTTACCATCGATGACGTAATATATAGTATCACGGAAAAAATGATTCGAAGACATCCTCATGTTTTTGGCAATGTACATGTAGATGGGGAAGAGGATGTTATACGAAACTGGCAGGAAATAAAGAAAAGAGAGAAAAAAGACAAGCACTCCTCGGTATTGGACGGTATAACCAAAGGATTGCCAGCAACTCTATTAGCAGAAGATCTACAAAAAAAGGCGGCGAAGGTAGGCTTTGATTGGGATAATTCAGAAGACATCAGGAAGAAGGTGGAGGAGGAAATAGTAGAATGGAGGGAAGCGTTAGCGGAAGAAAACCAAATCGAGAAAGAAAAAGAATTTGGAGATATTCTATTTGCAATGATTAATCTTGCAAGATATTATAAAATTAATCCAGAAATAGCATTAATGCGAACAAATAACAAGTTTATGAATCGTTTTCAATTTGTCGAAAAAGAAGTAGCGAATAGTGGCAAGGATTGGACGGATTTTACTCTAGCTGAATTAGATATATTTTGGGAGAAGGCAAAACAAAAAGAGTAGACAAACCTCTATCAGGAAGGGAATAATTATGCGATTAGATAAATTTCTAAAGGTTTCACGATTGATTAAACGACGAACCTTGGCTAAAGAAATAGCCGATCAAGGCAGAATTATCGTAAACGATCAAACAGCGAAGGCTGCAACCACCATTGCCGTTGGTGATGAACTGAAGATTCAATTTGGCCAAAAGCTGTTAACGATTCAAGTAGACCAATTAAAAGAAACAGTAAGAAAAGAAGAAGCTAGTACACTATATACGATAAAGAGTGAAGAATATCGAGAGAACGAGTAAAGCGCCATTTCTATAAAAATAGTTCTAAACTTGTCCCTCTTTTCATAAAGTAGTTATGGATAAAAGGGAGGGATTTGCAATGAACTATTATGATAAAAAACCAATGACAACATCACAAATGGATCACCATGTGAAAATGACAAATAGACGTTTACTAGAAATAGACGGAGTGAAGGAAGTAGATAGCTTTGATAGTGAGGAATTTCTGCTACAGACCGTCATGGGCTATCTTGTCATTCGTGGGGACAATCTCCAAATGAAAAATTTAGATGTAGAGTCCGGTCATGTATCGATAAAGGGTAAGGTTTATGAGCTCTCTTATCTAGACGAGCAGCATGGAGATAAAGCTAAAGGTCTTTTTAGCAAGCTCTTCAAATGACGTTAAACACGCAGTTCCTCACAATGTTTACAATGGTGGCAATGGGGGTATATATTGGGGCAGCATACTATACGTTTAAGCGAATCGAAAAGTGGTGGGCAGATGGTATTATACGAAGATACCTTCTAGAATTCCTTTTTTGGATCGTACAAGCCTTCGTCTTTTTCTATGTATTGTATCAGGTAAATGAAGGAATACTGCGCTTCTATATATTTTTAGCTGTGTTTTGTGGCTATGCAATGTTCAAGGCTCTGTTGGAGCAAGCCTACAGTAAAGGGTTAGAACTTGCCATCCGGATTATTTCACATATTCTCCGGATGGTTTATGCCATCATTCATTGGGTACTAATAAAGCCTATCACTTTACTTTTCACGTTTGTCGTTGTTTGCCTTTCATGGCTTTACCAGCTATTCTTTCGTTTATTTTCTTTCATTTTCCGTATACTTTTCTATCCATTTATCTTATTATGGAATTACGTGAAACGTTTTATGCCGAAAATGGAGAAAAATTATCTCTACCAATTTTTTCGTTTATTTAGTAAAATAAAAAAGAAAAAGTAATAGAACCCTTTAAGGAGGTAGAATTAATCATGGCAAAATCTAGTAATGTATCTAGAATAAACGAAGCTTATATTGAACAACATGATGCTTACATAAGAAGACAAAAGCAAAGAAAAAAGCGATTATTTCGACGACTTGCTTTGTTCGGCCTAGTTGTCATGATTACAATAGTTTGTGTTACTACCTATCACATTAAGCAACGGGTAAAATATAATGAATTGCAAGCAGAATATACAGAGAAATCTGATCAATTAGCATCACTGGAAAAAGAAGAAAAGAAGCTGACACAAGAAATCAAGCTATTGAATGATGAAGAATACTTACTACAAATTGCGAAAACCAACTATTTCTTCACAGAAGAAGGCGAAATTGTGTTTAAATTACCAGAAGAGGAGTCATCTTATTGACACCGTTTTTATTGCTTCGCTATAATATAGTATGAGTACGATTCTTTAAAAATTTTAAGGAGGAGCAATTTCTTTATGTCAATCGAAGTAGGCAGCAAGTTGCAGGGAAAGGTAACAGGTATCACTAATTTTGGAGCTTTTATTGAGTTACCTGATGGAAAAACAGGTCTCGTCCACATTAGTGAGGTTGCCGATAATTATGTAAAGGACATTAACGAGCATTTAACAGTCGGTGATGAAGTCACTGTTAAAGTTCTTAATGTAGAGGACGATGGTAAAATTGGTTTATCCATCAAAAAAGCAAAGGATAACCCACCTAACCGTCGAAGAAATCAAGGCAATCAAAAAAATAACCGCGAGAGAGGCGAATCATTTGAACAAAAAATGAATCGTTTCTTAAAAGATTCTGAGGATCGTTTAGCAACATTAAAGAAACATACAGAATCAAAACGCGGAGGACGAGGAGCGAGAAAAGGCTAAACACTTGCTGTCTATGTAGGATATAGAAGACAAAGACGGATGTGACTCGTGAACAATAGATCAAAAAGCTACCTATCTAGATTGGTAGCTTTTTTACATGTGTAGAAACGAAATAAAAAAGAGCTGTGAATTTTTTTCACAACTCTTTTTCCATATATAGCGGCGGAGGGGATCGAACCCCCGACCTCACGGGTATGAACCGTACGCTCTAGCCAGCTGAGCTACACCGCCTTAATGTAAAGACACAAAGAATATAATACAACAGCTTTATTTTTCTGTCAACTCAAAAAAAGAGAGAAGATAAAAAAACGCTATCAGACATCATCGACATAAAAAAGATGAAAACTGACATGTTTTCATCCAGATTGTGTCGCTTAACGATTGAATTAGCTTTTTAGTTAGAAAAAGAGTCGAACATTTCTCCAATTCTACTTCCTTGTTTTGACAAAAAAGAAAAAAAGAATGTGTTTTAATAGAGGACAAGGAGTGATGTAGATGAATACTATTACGGAGAATAAACCAAAATCTATCGAATTAAAGGCTCGTTTTTCCATGTTCTTTTCACAAAAGAACCTCATGAGATGGTGGCATCATTTCATGATTGAGAAAGGTTTTCTACTTTGTCTATTAGGTTTACTGTTAGGACGTGCAGTTATTTTGTCTACTTTATCCCCATTTGCCTTGGCGTTTATCGTTTCAGTATGGTATTTGCGGAGAGACAAAGTTGTCGCTTTGATTTGTTTTTCGCTAATAGGGGCATGTACATATTCAATAATGCACGGTGTCTATCTCGTATTAGCCATTGCGACGATGCTCTTACTCAATATCATTTTTTTTCATGTCAAACACATCGAGAAATTACTTCCGCTTATTGCTTTAATATCCACATTCTTACCCCGCTTATGCTTGTATGCATGGGAAGGCCCACTAACCTATGTTCAGTGGATGCTTGCCTTAGTCGAGGGAGTGCTTGCTGCCGTCTTACTTCTAATATTTATGCAAAGCCTCCCTTTATTATCACCAAAAAGATATAAACCTACATTAAAAAATGAAGAAATTGTTTGTTTGATCATTTTACTTGCCTCAGTACTAACAGGCTTAACGGGAATCGAGTGGTACGGTGCCCAATTTGAACAAATATTAGCAAGATATCTCGTGCTATTACTTGCTCTCATCGGCGGAGCTTCTATCGGTTCGACGGTAGGTGTGGTAGCTGGTCTCATTCTTAGTCTGGCTAATGTTGGGAATCTCTATCAGATGAGTCTACTAGCCTTCGCTGGACTACTGGGCGGTCTATTAAAAGAAGGGAAAAAACTCGCTGTAAGTGTAGGTTTGTTTGTCAGTACGGTATTGTTAAGCTTATATGGAGATTCCTTTGATTATATTGGTGCGGCATTAATTGAATCAAGCTTTGCTGTATTTTTATTTGTGCTTACACCAAATGCGCTCATTTCCAAAATAGCTAGATATATCCCAGGGACGGTAGAGCATACAAAAGAACAAGAGCAGTATTTACAAAAAGTTCGTGATGTAACAGCACATCGAGTCGAGCGTTTTTCCAGTGTGTTTAAGGCATTGTCACGAAGTTTTCAAATAGATTCCAATCAATTAAAAGACGAAGATATTGAGGTGGATTATTATCTGAGCAATGTAGCAGAGAAAACATGCCAAACATGCTTTAAGAAAGAAACATGCTGGGTTAAGCAGTTTGATCAAACCTATGATCTAATGAAAGGGGTTAAATCAGAATTAGAAACACCTTCTGGCTTAAGCAAGGTAACGAAGCATCAATTTGAGAATCATTGTATCAAGTCAAGAAGAGTGATAGATGCAATGCAACAGGAGCTTTCTTTTTTTCAGGCGAATCAACAATTAAAGAAGCAAGTACTAGAAAGCAGAAGGTTTGTAGCAGATCAGCTTAGCGGTGTTTCCGATGTAATGGAAAACTTTGCGAAAGAGATTTTAAAGGAAAAGGAAAATCATGAGCAACAAGAATTAGAGATAGTAGCCGCATTAAAGCATGTAGGAATTGAATTAGAAAAATTAGATGTATACAGTCTAGAAAAAGGAAATATTGATATCGAAATGGTGATTCTCTTCCAGCAGTATCATGGAGAAGCTGCTAAGCTCATCGCACCAATTCTATCTGATATATTAGATGAAACGATTATTGTGGTAACAGAGGATGTTTCTCCGATGGCGAAAGGTCATAGCTTCTTTACCTTTGGATCTGCTCGGCGTTATGTCGTATCTACTGGAATGGCTCATGCAGCAAAAGGTGGTGGCTTAGTATCAGGTGACTCCTATAAAGCAATGGAACTTGGCGCAGGTCATTATGCCTTAGCTATAAGTGATGGCATGGGGAACGGAGACAGGGCACATGAAGAAAGTATGGAAACATTGCGATTATTACAGCAAATCCTAGAATCAGGGCTTCATGAACAAGTTGCGATAAAATCGATTAATTCCATCCTCTCTTTAAGGACAAATGAAGAAATATATGCCACTTTAGATTTGGCGATGATTGATCTCCACCACGCATCGGTAAGATTTTTGAAGATAGGCTCGTCCCCTAGCTATGTGATGCGAAGTGATGCCATTGAACGAATTGAAGCGAGTAATCTACCCATTGGCATTATACAAGAATTCGATGTCGAGGTCGTAACAGCTGAGCTTAAACCAGGCGACTACCTTATTATGATGAGTGACGGAATTTTTGAAGGGCCAAAGGAAATCGAGAATGTAGATATGTGGCTAAAGCGAAAGCTAAGAGAAATGGAGACGAAGGAACCTCAAGAAATAGCCGATTTGTTACTAGAGGAAGTGATTCGTTCACAAGGTGGAATGATTGAAGATGATATGACTGTATTAGTAGCTCAAATTGATAAAAATCACCCTAAATGGGCACCGATTCGCACAGATGCTTCTTTTTACCCTGCTTATAGCTGGCAATAGTTTTTTTACTGAAAAACCGGTTAGCATGGAAGTATATTTCTAGCTTTTTTTGGTGAAGATGTAGAAAAAGGCTAGAAATAGGAGGAGTATTAGATGAAGACAGGAACGTTAAAGCAGATTCTATTAATAACAGATGGTTGCTCGAACCAAGGGGAGGACCCGGCACAAGTAGCAACCATCATCGCAGAGCAGGGTATTACAGTCAACGTAATTGGTATTTTAGAAGATGATGATACAGAGGAACCTACAGGTCTATTAGAAGTAGAAGAGATTGCCAGTTGTGGTCAAGGGGTCAGTCAAATTGTCTATAAGCAAATCTTATCTCAGACGGTCCAGGCTGTCACTAAGCAAGCGATGACGGAGACATTACAAGGTGTGGTCAATCAAGAACTCAAACAAATATTAGGCAATCAGCAGACAATGGAAGAGCTACCGCCTGAACAAAGAGGCGAAGTAATGGAGGTAGTGGATGAATTAGGAGAAACTTGTGATCTGGAGGTTTTGGTATTAGTAGATACGAGTGCTAGTATGGCGAATAAGCTTCCAACTGTACAAGAAGCATTAATCGATTTGTCGATCAGTATGAATGCACGAATTGGACGAAGTAGATTCAGTGTCTATCAATTTCCGGGAAGAAAGAAGGCCATTCATCAATTAGTAGATTGGACAGGGAAATTAGACTCGATTACTGCTATTTTTTCCAAATTAGCAAGTGGTGGTGTTACACCCACAGGACCAGCTCTGAAAGAAGCGATGCACCAATTTGGAAAGAAGAGCTTAAGAAGGAGATTCTTGCCTAATGAATACGGAAACATCGAAGAAGCCTAATGTCAATTTAATAAAAGGACAGACGATTAAAGGAAAATGGCACCATCATAGCTATTATGTGATTCGCAAGCTTGGGAGCGGGGCGATTGGTACGGTATACTTATGTGTACACCACAACCAACAAGTTGCGCTAAAGGTGAGTAAACAAAGTACCTCGATCAGCTCAGAAGTAAATGTATTGAAAGGATTTAAGAAGGTTCAAGGCCATCACCTTGGGCCTTCTTTAATCGATGTAGATGATTTTATTGCGCCAAATGGTCATGTTTATGCCTTTTATGTTATGGAATATATTTCGGGTGACTCCTTACCAGATTTCATACGGAGAAATGGTCAGGATCGTTTGTTTACCTTGTTGATGGGATTTGTGAAGGATTTAGACATGCTGCACCGACAAGGCTATGTGTTTGGGGATCTGAAGTTGGATAATTTGATTGTTTCCAGGAATCCAGTTCGTCTTCGTTGGGTGGATGTAGGAGGGACGACGTTAATTGGAAGATCGATCAAGGAATATACCGAATTCTATGATAGAGCCTATTGGCAAATGGGGACGAGAAGAGCGGAGCCAAGCTATGACCTATTCGCTTTAGCGATGGTAGTGTTAAGAATCTATTACCCAAATGGTTTTACGAAGGGGTCTAATCCTAAAAAAATCCTCCAACAAAAAATAAATTTGGCGATATCCTCTCCTTCTATTAAACAATTGCTGTTAAAGATGATTAGTGGAGAAATTACTGAGGCGAATCAAGTAAAGGATTTTCTAGTCCATTATTTCACAAGGGAAAAGAGGAAGCGTCGGGGGGCCACCAAGAGGAATGACGAGCATTACTACCCTTTATTAGAGATCTTAAGTATATTAACAGTAAGTGGTGGATGTTATTTATATATGACATTATTTATGTGATAAATCGAAATGCTATTTCATAATATGTTAAAATAGTCTAAAAGAGTTTTTGTGGGGTGGTGGTGGATGTCAAATCAATCATTTGAGCAAACCGTTATGGTGTTTATTAAAAAGCATCAGCTATTGAAAGAAGAGGCTACCATTGTTGTTGGCGTTTCGGGTGGAGCCGATTCGATAGCATTACTACACTATCTTTGTACATTAAGAGATAAGTGGAAACTACATATTGCTGCCGTTTCAGTGGATCATGGATTAAGAGGAAGGCAATCAGCAGAAGATGTGAAGTTCGTAGAGCAATTGTGTGCTTTATGGCAAGTGCCCTTTGTTAAGGAAAAAGTAGATGTAAAGAAGGAAAAAAATAAGCTACAGGAAGGAACACAATTGGTAGCTAGAAAGCTCAGATACAGGGTGTTTGAGAAGGTGATGGAACAATTTGACGCAGATTATCTAGCATTGGCCCACCATGGGGATGACCAATTAGAAACTGTCCTGATGCGTCTCACACAACATAGTAATCCGTCCTTATTAGCAGGTATACCAGTTAAACGTAAATTTAGTACAGGAGAGATTATTCGCCCTTTTTTATGTACAACGAAGGAAGCGATCTATCATTATTGTGATCAGCATCAGCTGATGCCAAGAGAGGATCCGTCAAACCAATCTGTTGATTACACTAGAAATTTTTATCGATTAAATGTTCTGCCATTTCTCAAGGAGAAAAATCAAAACATACATAGGCAAGTTCAGCAATTAACTGAAAGAATTAGAGAAGACGATAAGTATCTAACCCAGAAAGCAGAGGAGATGGTATCCGAAATAGTACAATTTCCATCTGCGGGGAAGACGGCTTCTTTTTCCATTCCTTCCTTTTTACAATACCCGATTGCTTTACAAAGACGAGCCTTTCATCTAATATTAAATTATCTATACAATCATCAAATCCCTGATAAGATTTCGATGAAGCATGAAGAAGATTTCCTCACATTGCTACAACAATCTAGAGCTAATGTAACGATCGATTTACCTAAATCGCTACATATAACGAAAAGCTATCAGGAAATTTCCTTTCATTTTCAAATAAAGCAGCCCAAGAAATCCGTGGCGCAAAAATTACATATCCCAGGTGTGCAAGCATTATGGAATGGTTTTGTCATAGAGTCCAGCATTAGTACCTTCACTAAGCAGGAAAGTCATCATTCGATGTACCTTCCAAATGACGAATCGTTATTTCCCCTAATAGTAAGAACAAGGCAAGCAGGAGATCGAATGAAAATAAGAGGGTTAAATGGCAGTAAAAAAGTCAAAGATATTTTTATCGATAAAAAAATTCCTATCGAAAAAAGGGATAGCTGGCCATTGCTAGTAGGAAATAATGGTACGATTTTATGGATTATAGGCTTAACGAAGGCAGAGATTCTTTTAGAAAAAATGGATACCTTTATATCGTTACACTATAAAAGTGCTGCGAAGAAAGCGGAAAGTACTGAGCAAAATATAAGTAGGAGGCACCATGATGCACGATGAAATAAAAGAAGTGTTGATTTCAGCAGAATCCATACAACAAAAATGTAAGGAGTTAGGTGAGCAATTAACCGAAGAATATGACGGAAAATTCCCTCTAGCAGTTGGAATTTTGAAAGGTGCTCTACCATTTATGTCTGATATATTACGTAATATCCATACACATATTGAAATGGATTTTATGGATGTGTCAAGTTACGGTAATGAAATGCGCTCCTCCGGTGAAGTGAAAATTGTCAAAGATTTGGATACAAAAGTAGAAGGAAGAGACATACTTATCATAGAGGATATTATAGACAGTGGTTTAACCTTAAGTTATTTAGTGGATTTATTTAAATATCGAAAAGCGAAATCGATTAAAATTGTAACCCTTCTAGATAAACCAGAAGGTCGTACAGCTAATATTAAAGCAGACCTGGTAGGATTTGAAGTCCCAAATGAGTTTGTCGTAGGTTATGGACTGGATTATCAAGAAAAATTTAGAAATTTACCGTATATCGGTGTATTAAAGCCAGAGGTTTACGGTGGAGAAGAATAAGTTTAAATTAAAGTCTTAGTGCAATGTATATGGAAACATACATATGCAAATTTTATAGTGGTAATTAGTTGTAATAAACTATTTTAATATGGTACTATTTACTATAGTTTTCTCGTTACGGGAGGAGGTAGGCAATGAATCGGATAATACGTAATGTGATCCTATATCTATTTATATTTCTTGTAGTGATAGGGATCATCAATGTTTTTATTAATCAAAACAACCAAGCACAAGAATTTAAAGTAAATGAATTCATGGAAGCATTGGAAAATAATGAAATAAAAGAAATGGAAATGCGCCCATCAAATGGTGTCATGAGAATTGTTGGTGAATTAGAGTCAGGTGAGGATAAGAACTTTGTAACGAATATTCCTGACAATACAACGATTGTAAGCCAAGTTACCGAAACGGCTGAGGAACAACAAATCCTAACGGTCAAAGAGGAAGAACAACCAAGTGGATGGGTAACCTTTTTAACAACCATGATTCCATTTGTTATCATATTTATTCTGTTTTTCTTCTTGCTCAATCAAGCACAGGGTGGCGGAAGTCGTGTGATGAACTTCGGTAAGAGCAAGGCGAAGATGTACAATGAAGAAAAGAAAAAAGTTCGTTTCCGAGATGTTGCTGGTGCAGATGAGGAGAAGCAGGAATTAGTTGAGGTGGTGGATTTCTTAAAGGATCCACGTAAATTCTCCGCTATTGGAGCTAAGATTCCAAAAGGGGTACTTCTTGTAGGACCTCCAGGTACTGGTAAGACGTTATTAGCTCGTGCTGTTGCAGGGGAAGCGGGTGTTCCTTTCTTCTCTATCAGTGGTTCTGATTTCGTTGAGATGTTCGTCGGTGTCGGTGCGTCTCGTGTCCGAGATTTATTTGAAAATGCGAAGAAAAATGCACCATGTATTATCTTTATTGATGAGATTGATGCAGTCGGTCGCCAACGTGGAGCTGGTGTTGGTGGTGGACATGATGAACGGGAGCAAACCTTAAACCAATTACTCGTTGAAATGGATGGGTTTGGTGAAAACGAAGGAATTATAATTATCGCTGCAACAAACCGTCCAGATATTTTAGACCCTGCCTTATTACGACCTGGTCGATTTGATCGTCAAATTACAGTAGACCGACCAGATCTAAGAGGACGTGAGGATGTATTAAAAGTACATGCTCGTAATAAACCATTATCGGACGATGTCTCGCTTAAGACTATTGCGATGCGTACACCAGGTTTTTCTGGGGCTGACTTAGAGAACTTGTTAAATGAAGCGGCATTAGTTGCAGCAAGATCCGATAAGCAAAAGATCGAAATGGACGATGTAGATGAGGCGATTGATCGTGTCATTGCAGGTCCAGCGAAGAAAAGCCGTGTAATTTCTGATAAGGAAAGAAATATTGTAGCCTATCATGAAAGTGGACATACCATTATAGGTATGGTTTTAGATGATGCTGACATGGTACATAAAGTTACTATTGTTCCTCGAGGTCAAGCTGGTGGATATGCAGTTATGCTTCCTCGTGAAGATCGTTACTTTATGACTAAGCCAGAATTATTGGATAAGATTACGGGTCTATTAGGTGGACGTGTAGCAGAAGAGATTATTTTTGGCGAAGTAAGTACAGGTGCACACAATGATTTCCAACGTGCTACAGGAATTGCGCGTAAGATGGTAATGGAATATGGTATGAGTGAAAAAATTGGCCCACTTCAATTTGGCAATAGTAATGGTCAAGTTTTCTTAGGTCGTGATATGCAATCTGACCAGAACTATAGTGATGCGATTGCTTATGAAATTGACCAAGAAATCCAGCACTTCATTCAAACTTGTTATAATCGTGCGAAACAGATTCTTACAGAAAACCGTAGTAAGCTAGAATTAGTTGCTAAAACCTTACTTGAGGTAGAAACGTTAGATGCAAGTCAAATTAAATCATTGTTTGAGGATGGTGTTTTACCAGACCCAGTAGTGTCAGAACAAGATGGAGAGAAGCATTCAGAGGAAAAGGCTGATGATCAATCTCAGGATGTTCGAGTAAACATCCAATCCAAAGAAAACAATGAGGAAGTTTCTGAAGACAATCAAGATAAAGAATAACATTAGAAATGCAGCCTCTCTAAATTAGGGAGGCTGCTTTTTGTTTTACGTTAGGAAAGCATAAAATTTTTGCAGGAAGTAGCGAAAATTTTGAAGTCCAAAGTATAAGTAAAGCTAATACTTCCACTAAAGGACGAGCGAATGTGAGTTTCTCAAAAGGGATTTGAATCGATCATGCTTTCAGGTCAAATCTAATTCAATTCACTTGCTAATTATTAATTATTACCTATACAATATGAAAATGATCTATAAAAAAGAAAAGCGGTGTGGGAAATGATATTTGTATTAGATGTTGGTAACACAAATACTGTATTAGGGGTCTTCGATCAGGGCAAACTAAAGTATCAGTGGCGTATGCAAACAGATAAGAACAAAACAGAAGATGAATTCGGAATGTTCTTTAAGTCATTGTTCGCTCACGAGGACATAAGCTTTTCAGATATTGACGGGATTATTATCTCTTCTGTTGTGCCCCCTATTTTGTTCGCATTACAGAGGATGGCAGATAAATACTTTCACTGTAGACCAATGGTGATTGGCGAAGAAATGGTTAATCCTCATTTAAAAATGGCCTACCCTAACCCGAAGGAGATAGGCGCAGATCGAATTGTGAATGCAGTTGGAACGATCAAAGAATATGGTGCTCCTAGTATTATCATTGATTTTGGGACGGCAACGACTTATTGTTATATTAATGAAAAGGAGGAATATGTTGGTGGTGCGATTACACCAGGTATTAATATTTCATTGGATGCACTGTATACCAATGCTGCAAAGCTTCCGAAAATTGAACTGAAAAGAACCGATAAGGTCATAGGTTCTTCTACGGTGGAGGCGATGCAATCAGGTGTTTACTACGGCTACGTAGGACAAGTAGATGAAGTAGTTAGCCGAATTAAAGGGGAAACAGGCACCTCTGCTCAAGTTATTGCAACTGGAGGATTCGCAACACTCCTAGTAGAGGATTCTGCGACAATCGATATTGTCGATCCATTTTTAACCTTAAAAGGGTTGTATGAAATTTATCAAAAAAACGAAAAAACCTTTGAGTGAAAGGGTGTTATAGATGAAGGATTATGTTTTAAAGGCAACAGCCTTTGATGGTGAAGTGAGGGCATATGCGATCAAATCTACCAATACAGTGGAGGAAGCAAGAGAAAGACAGGATACTTGGGCGACTGCTTCTGCTGCTTTAGGAAGAACGATTACGATCACGGCAATGCTTGGTGTGATGTTAAAGGATAATGCAAAATTGACCGTGAAACTTGAAGGGAATGGCCCGATTGGTGCTGTGATTGCAGATGCCAATGATAAAGGAGAGGTACGAGGCTATGTTATCAATCCTCATGTAGATTTTGAGTCCAATGCTCAAGGCAAATTGGATGTCCGTCGAGCAGTGGGGACAGAAGGAACCTTAAGTGTGGTCAAGGATCTTGGACTGCGAAATCATTTTACAGGACAAGTCCCGATCGTATCAGGAGAAGTAAGTGAGGACTTCACCTATTATTTGGCAAATTCAGAGCAAATTCCATCTGCTGTAGGAGCTGGTGTCCTTGTGAATCCCGACCATTCTATCTTGGCAGCAGGTGGTTTTATTATTCAAATGCTACCAGGAGCTTCTGATGAGACAATTGCAAAGGTAGAAAAACAAATTGAAGAGATTGCTCCTATCTCCCAGCTTATACAGGAAGGAAAAACACCAGAAGAAGTCCTTACCCTTTTAGTAGGAGAGGAAGGCAAGCTTAATATACTAGAAAACATGCCAGTTCAATTCTCTTGTCCTTGTTCGAAGGAGAGGTTGTCGACTGCGATTAGTGGACTTGGGAATGAGGAAATCGATGCAATGATTAAAGAGGATCACGGGGCGACAGCTACCTGTCATTTTTGTAATGAGGTTTATACCTTCTCCATTGATGAATTACGTGCATTAAAATCTTCTTAAGGAGGAAAAGTGTTGTGAGATTGTCGAAGCTGTCTTTGTGGGTCATTATTTTTATTTTGCTCATCACGAATATAACAACACTGCTTTTCTCCAAAGGAAATACGGAAATTGCATTAGATGATGAATCTGTTATCCATCAAAAAAAACCATTAGCCACTATCGAAAATGAAAAGATAAAGTATGAGGAATGGCTGGATTTATTAACTAGAGGCTATGGTGAAAAGGTGTTAACCGAAATGGTTAATCAAGAGGTGGTTTTTCAACTCGCGGAGCAAGAGAAGTTAGAAATCGATTCAAAGATTGTAGAGCGTGAAATAGCAAGGCTATTAATCATGCAAGGTGTCCTAACGGAAGAGGAAAGGAAATCCCTTCAAGAGAAATGGACAGAACAAATTAAATATCGTTATTACATGAAGGCTTTATTAACGCGTGATGTCGAAGTGTCAGACTCTGAAGTGAAGCAGTATTTTCAAACCTACGAGAACCAGTATCAATTTGAAGAGGTTGTTCAACTATCTCATATTGTTGTATCCAGCGAAGCGGAAGCGGATGAGGCTTACCAAAAGTTAGAGTCAGGAGCTTCTTTTACGGATGTAGCGCAAGAATATTCTATGGATGAGGAGACAGCTTCTGAAGGCGGATATCTCGGTTATTATACAGAGACTAATAGCTTTATTCCTCCTGAATATTTTCATGAAACGTTAGCGATGGACGAGGGGACATTTAGTCAGCCTATCCGAACAGATCAAGGCTTTAGTATTGTGTTTCTACATCATCATATTCCTGCAGTTAATGTAAGCTATGAAGAAGCCTATCAAGAAGTAAAGCAGGATTTAGCACTAGATCAAATGGACCAGAATTTAGATCCTAAATTGTTGTGGGAAGAACTAGAAGTCACAACAGTGCTAGATAAAAATGACTAAGGAGCAAGGTCAAAAGGATATAGGACTTTTCCAAGTTATGGGTTGACAAATGATACCTTTTTCATGTACATTGTATATAAAACCAATTATATTACTTGGGATTGAGGAGGAAGTTAAATGAAAGTTGCTCAAAATATCGCAGAATTGATTGGCAATACTCCTATTGTTAAGTTAAATCGTACTGCTGATCCAGAAGCTGCGGAAATCTACTTAAAGCTAGAATTCATGAACCCGGGAAGCTCTGTGAAGGATCGTATTGGATTAGCGATGATTGAAGCAGCGGAACAAGAAGGTGTATTAAAGTCTGGAGATACAATCATTGAACCAACAAGCGGTAATACAGGTATCGGTTTAGCACTCGTAGCAGCAGTGAAAGGATATAGAGCTATTCTTGTCATGCCAGATACAATGAGTATGGAAAGGCGTAATTTATTACGTGCATATGGTGCTGAATTATTACTAACACCAGGTGCAGAGGGTATGAAAGGTGCCATCAAAAAAGCAAGTGAGCTTCAAGAAAAGCATGGATACTTCATGCCACAACAATTTAACAACCAAGCTAATCCAGATGTACATGCGCGGACAACAGGTAAAGAAATTGTGGAGCAAATGGGAGATCAATTAGATGCATTTGTTTCAGGTATTGGTACAGGTGGAACGATTACTGGTGCCGGTAAAGTTTTAAAGGAGCACTTCAAGGATATAAAAATTTATGCTGTAGAACCAGCAGATTCTGCAATATTATCCGGAGGAAAGCCAGGACCTCATAAGATACAAGGTTTAGGTGCAGGTTTTGTTCCAGGTGTATTAAATACAAAGGTTTATGATGAAGTTATTACTGTCACAAATGATCAAGCTTATGAAACAGCAAGAGAAGCTGCTAAAAAAGATGGAGTCCTCGGTGGAGTATCCTCTGGCGCTGCTATTTATGCGGCGAAGCAAGTAGCGAAAAAGCTTGGAAAAGGCAAAAAGGTTCTAGCGGTATTACCAAGTAATGGAGAACGTTATTTATCAACACCTTTATATCAATTTGATGAAGAATAAGATTGGTGAGACTATCTATTTTATAGGTAGTCTTTTTTAATGTTTGGCAGGGTCATGCGACGAAGGTTAAACTAACACATCAGTTTCTCTAATAAGATCGTGCATTTTTGACAAAAAAGGGTTAAAATTATGCTATAATTGACTTTTGTATAATAATACCTATTATATCCTATGATAGGAATGAAATAGAAGAATGAAGGACGGATTTAGATGAACGATTGGCTAAAGACGAAGGTGAAAGATTTTCGCTATTCTGATCAAACGTTGGTGATGGGTATCTTGAATGTTACTCCAGATTCCTTTTCAGATGGTGGGAGCTATCACACAATCGATCAGGCGATTGCACAAGCGAAAAAAATGGAAGAGCAAGGTGCCCATCTCATTGATGTTGGTGGTGAATCCACTAGACCCGGGCACAAGCCTGTATCTGAACAAGAAGAATTAAACCGTGTGGTACCAGTTGTTGAGGCTATTGCCCAGGAAATAACGATACCCATATCAGTAGATACGTACAAGTCCAAGGTAGCAAAAGCAGCTGTTCAAGCAGGTGCTTCGATTATTAATGATGTTTGGGGGGCAAAGAAGGAACCTGAGATTGCCAAGGTTGCTGCAGAATATCAAGCTCCGATTATCCTCATGCATAATCGTGAAGATCGTCACTATCAGTCTTTAATGAATGATGTATTGTCAGATCTTGAGGAAAGTATACAAATTGCCCTTGCGAGAGGTGTAAAAGAAGAAAATATTATACTTGATCCTGGAATTGGTTTTGCAAAGTCCTTTGAGGAAAACATGCAAGTAATGCGAGAACTCGAACGAATTAAAACATTAGGATACCCTGTTTTGTTAGGTACCTCTAGGAAATCTATGATCGGACATGCATTGAATTTACCTGTTGGTCAACGAGATGAAGGGACAGGAGCAACGGTATGCTACGGAATCACAAAAGGGGTAGAGATCGTTCGAGTGCACAATGTAGAAATGATTGCGCGGATGACCAGCATGATGGATCAAATGATAGGTAAAGGTAGTGAGATAGATGGATAAGATCTATGTTCATGAGATGCAATTTTATGGTTATCATGGTTTGTTTCCAGAAGAGAGAAAGCTAGGCCAACGCTTTTCAGTCGACCTTATACTTGAATTGGAATTGCGTAAGGCAGGTAAGTCTGACAACATGGAAGATTCGATCGATTATGGACTTGTTTATCAATTAACCAAAGAGATAGTGGAAGGGGAAGCAAAGAACTTAGTCGAAGCTGTAGCACAATCTGTTGCCGATAAACTGTTAACGAGTCTTCCTTTACTCCAGGCATGCACCGTCAAGGTTTATAAGCCAGATCCACCAATCCCTGGACATTATCGTTCGGTAGCAGTTGAGATTTATCGGGAGAAGAACAAATGAATCAAGCATATATAGCGTTAGGATCTAATATTGAACCAAGATTAGAATATTTACAACTTGCAATACAACGATTGAAAGAACATCGATCCATTCAGATCAAGAAGGTCTCTGGGATCTACGAAACAGCACCGGTTGGGTTTACGGATCAGAATGATTTTCTCAATATGGCTATTCGTATCGAAACAACTTTGTCCCCACTTGAATTATTGGATACTTGTCAGGAAATTGAACATAGCTTAGGCAGAAAACGTGAAATAAAGTGGGGGCCGAGGACGATAGACCTTGACATTTTGTTATATAATCAAGAGAATATAGAAACAGAACGATTAACTTTACCACATCCAAGTATGCATGAGCGGGCATTTGTATTAATGCCATTAATGGACATAAATCATCATTTATACTTATCACATATAGAGAAGGATGTTTCTACTTTAATTAGTGAAATGTCTTTGAAAGAAAAAGAAGGGGTAGTTCAATGCAACAAAATAGATGGGGGAAAAGAATAAAGGCTTATAGAAAATTAAAAGGCTATACACAAATAGGTTTTGCAAAAGAGCTCGGAATGTCAGTTTCTCAGCTAGGAGACATAGAACGAGGTAAACGGGTACCAACATTGGAAACCCTAGAAAAAATCTCTGAGCAATTAGATATTTCTATCCAAGAATTAGAACCTAAGAAATAAACTAGGGTGGATAAGTGATAGGATTACCTCGTAGCCAACTACAATTTTTAATATGGAGTGATAAAAATGAGTGAAGAATTAAGTGAACACATGCGTGTCCGGTTAGAAAAATTAGAATCCTATATCGAAAAAGGGATGGATCCTTTTGGAGATAAGTTTACCCGTACACATTTAGCAGAAGAATTAAGAGCTAACTATGATCAATATTCTAAAGAGGAATTAGAAGAGAAAAAAATAGAGACGACAATTGCTGGTCGTATTATGACAAAAAGAGGGAAGGGGAAAGCAGGCTTCTCTCATATTCAAGATCTAAGTGGTCAAATCCAGTTGTATGTGAGAAAGGATACAGTAGGCGAGGAAGCGTACGAAATTTTCAAAACAGCGGATCTAGGGGATATTGTAGGCGTTACAGGGACTGTTTTTAAAACAAATGTAGGCGAGCTATCTGTAAAAGCAGAGCAGTTCATTCTACTTACAAAGGCGTTACGGCCGTTGCCAG